>CAEZVM010000014.1_pt1 | contig 22192 bp, 20 predicted proteins | sample 7264751 | NCBI WGS metagenome assembly CAEZVM01 (sample SAMEA6813857, study PRJEB35770) | uncultured Rhodoluna sp. | biome: Freshwater; feature: Freshwater reservoir; material: water | place: Czech Republic | collected 2017-05-23 | depth 0.5m m | reverse complement strand
TTTGTGACATCAGACAAGCCAATCTATGCCGGAGTACGAGTTGCTAGAGGAAATTCCGGTGGAACTCCAAGACTGGATTTTGCTTGGCTAAGCCCTGCCGACGAACTAGTTTCCGATCGTGCCATCACAGTCCCGGCTGATGGCGAAACCATTTTGGTTTTGGCCAATGCTAGCGATCAGGTTTCCTTGGCGAAGGTAGAAAATCTTCGAACTGGTGAAGCTAGCAGCGTGTCGGTGCCAGCTCTTGGAACGGCAACAGTTGTTATTTCTGGTTCGGTGGTTATTTCTCAAGGGGCTGGAATATTTGCAACTGCAGTTGTGCTGATTGAAGGTCAGATTTCTGATCTAGATATTAGAGATCCAAAGAATCTTGGATCACAAGTCAAAGTTAGATTCCGCTAACGGTTGTAATACTCAGGGACCAAGTCCCACGGATCGACGTCCAATAGCTCGGCAATGGCTTCAAACACCTGCTCTTCCACCTTCAGGCGCTCTTCGATCACACCCTGCCTGGAGTGAGTGCCAAATCTTTCGGTAGGGATTCGATAAATCACGATGGTTTTAGATTCCTGGTCCACGCGCCATCTTGGGATGTCCGTTGTGTAGCCGGTCACCGGAGGTGCATCTAAAACCTTCCAGCGAACCCCAGCTAGCTCCTCTACCCAGATACCTTTCAGGTATTCAACAGCTGTTTCGACGTATTGCTCGAAACCGTGGGATCTGGTTTGGCCAAACTTGAATAGCTTGGAAAGGATTGGCCTTCTAATTCCCCGTTCGTGCCGGTCTCGGTATCCATCACGAGAGCGAGGGGTATTTGCCATGGGCCCATTGTATTCTTGGGACCGTGAGCTCACTCCAGCAAATATTCAAGATGTACGACATTCGAGGCCTGGTGGGCAGCGAAATGACTTTCGAGAACGTCAAGGCAATCGGCGCTGGGTTTGTGGATGAGCTCAATCTGGCAGGTAAATCGGTAGTTGTAGGCCATGACATGAGAGATTCTTCGGCTGGATTTGTTGAGGCGTTTATTGATGGAGCAACTGCCAGGGGAGCAGATGCCATAAATTTGGGACTTTGTTCCACCGATGAGTGCTACTTCGCCTCTGGTAACTTAGACGCAGCTTCTGCAATGTTTACCGCAAGCCATAACCCCGCTACCTACAACGGCATCAAGCTTTCTAGAGCTGGGGCCAGGGGAATTTCGAAAGACACCGGCTTGTCAAATATCCTGCAGCGAGCCGAGAAGTATTTGGAATTGGGTGTCGAAGAAGTTGCCGAGGTCGGATACTCCAGCGATTATGACACTTTGAATAATTACGCTAGCTATCTTCGTGAGCTGGTCGATCTTTCGCGGATTAGACCGCTAAAAATTGTGATCGACGCCGCAAACGGAATGGGCGGGCTTACCGCCCCTGCCGTTTTGGGAACCGCTGCGAATCTTCCACATCTTCCAGTTGAAATCATCCCGATGTATTTTGAACTAGATGGATCTTTCCCTAACCACGAAGCAAACCCGCTGGACCCCAAAAACTTAGTCGATCTGCAAAAGGCAGTTTTATCTCACGGAGCTGATGTTGGATTGGCATTTGATGGTGACGCCGACCGATGCTTTGTAATCGATGAGACAGGCCAACCAGTGACTCCCTCTGCCGTTGCCGCGATTGTCTCCTGGAGTGAAATAGCACGGGCCCAAGCAAAAGGCGAAAAGGACATCACCGTCTTGCATAACTTACTGACTTCAAGGGCAGTAGCTGAATTCATCGAACAAGCTGGAGCAAAGCCAGTCAGAACCCGCGTGGGCCACTCTCTCATAAAAGATCAGATGGCTGCTACTGGGGCAATTTTTGGAGGTGAGCATTCTGCTCACTACTACTTCAAGGACTTTTTCGGCGCAGATAATGGAATGCTGGCTGCGATGCACGTGCTTCGTGAACTTGGATCCCAGCAAAAGCCACTTTCCGAATTCGCCAGCCGCTTCAATCCATACTTCTCCAGCGGGGAAATCAATTCGAGCGTTTCAGACGCTGCAGCCAAGCTTGGCCAGATTAGAAACGACTACGCTGGAGCATCGGTTGATGAACTAGATGGGCTAACTTTTAGCTCAGACGCAGGCCAGAGCCCCTGGTGGTGGTTTAACGTTCGAAGCTCCAATACCGAGCCGCTTCTTCGACTAAACGTTGAATCGGAGGATTTAGCCACCTGTCAGGCCATTTCCGACAAGGTGCTAGGCATCATCCGCAGCTAGGGCTATGGGGGATAATAGGTAAATGCTAAAACCTAAAACCTCCATCGAGTTCAAAGTTGCCAATATTTCACTAGCTGAATCTGGTCGACACCAGATTCGTCTGGCTGAAAATGAAATGCCTGGCCTGATGGCCTTGCGTGAAGAATTTGCTGCCAGTCAACCGCTAAAGGGAGCTCGAATTGCCGGCTCACTTCACATGACCGTTCAAACCGCCGTGCTAATTGAAACACTTCAGGCGCTGGGTGCTCAAGTTCGCTGGGCAAGTTGCAACATTTTTTCAACTCAGGATGAGGCAGCTGCAGCAGTTGCCGTGGGGCCAACTGGAACCGTTGATCAGCCTGCGGGTGTTCCTGTTTTTGCATGGAAGGGTGAGACCCTGCCTGAATACTGGTGGGCGACCTCAAGAATTTTTGACTGGTCGGACGAAGCTGCCGCCGAGGGAGCAAGCTACACCGGACCAAACATGATTTTGGATGATGGTGGCGATGCCACCTTGTTAGTTCACAAAGGCCGTGAGTTTGAGCTTGCAGGTTCAGTTCCTCCAACCGGCGCTGACGATAGCGAAGAGTACGGCGTTATTTTGGAACTACTTCGAACCTCCCTAAAAGAGGACCCAAGTCGCTTCACAAAAATCGCCGCTGACATCATCGGCGTCACCGAAGAAACCACCACTGGTGTTCACAGACTTTACGAGTTCTTCAAGCGCGGGGAACTGTTGTTCCCAGCCATCAACGTAAACGATGCAGTCACCAAGACCAAGTTTGACAACAAGTATGGAATCAGACACTCGCTGCCCGATGGCCTAAACCGTGCAACCGATGTTCTAATCGGCGGCAAGACAGTTTGGGTTGGCGGCTACGGAGACGTAGGCAAGGGTGCAGTTGAGGCTATGGCTGGTCAAGGAGCTCGCGTTATCGTGAGCGAAATTGATCCAATTTGTGCACTGCAGGCAGTCATGGACGGCTACCAAGTTGCAACTCTTGACTCGGTAATTGAAGATGTCGATATCTTCATAACCGCCACTGGAAACACTCGTGTTATCACACCCGAGGATATTCTTCGTATGAAGAGTTACGCTGTGGTTGCGAACATTGGCCACTTTGACGACGAAATCGACATGCTTGGAATCGGGCGCATTAAAGGTGTAAAGAAAATAGAGATTAAGCCCCAGGTTCACGAGTGGGTTCTGCCTAATGGCAAGAGCGTTCTTATCTTGAGCGAGGGTCGACTTATGAACCTTGGAAATGCAACCGGACATCCAAGCTTTGTCATGAGCACCTCTTTTTCTAACCAGGTCTTGGCGCAGATTGAGCTATACACAAACATTGACGCTTACCCACTCGGCGTTCACTTCATTCCTAAATACCTCGATGAGAAGGTGGCAAGACTTCACCTTGGCGCACTCGGAGTGGAATTGACCGAGCTAACTACCGAACAGGCAAGGTATATTGGGGTACCGTCCACCGGGCCTTTCAAGGTCGATCACTACCGATACTAGGAATAGTTATGAGCCCTAAGATCCTTGTCGTCGATGACGACAATGCCCTTAGGGAGATGGTCGGCATTGTCTTAACAGCTTCCGGTTTTACTCCGGCGTATTGTCCAGACGGCGATCAGGCGCTGTCAACATTCAAATCTTCGAATCCTGATTTGGTGCTTTTGGATGTCATGCTTCCTGGAAAAGACGGCATTGCAGTTTGTAAGGAGATCCGTGCGATATCTGGAATCCCAATCATCATGCTTACTGCCAGGACAGAAACTCAAGACGTGGTGCTCGGACTAGAAGCAGGAGCCGACGATTACATCGTTAAGCCTTTTGAGCCAAGTGAGCTAACCGCCCGGATAAAGGCGCGACTTCGCCCAATAACCAGCTCCGTGGACTCGGTCACGATAGGTCCATTGACATTGGATGTGGTTGGACACCAGGTTCTTAAAGAAGGTCGCCAGATCTCACTGACTCCCCTTGAATTCAATCTGCTACTTACTCTTGCTCAAAAGCCCAAACAGGTATTCACCAGAGAAATGTTGCTTGAAAAGGTTTGGGGATATCACTACAAAGCCGACACTCGACTTGTAAATGTTCACGTTCAGCGACTTCGCTCCAAGATTGAAGAAGACCCAGATGACCCGAAGATTGTCGCAACAGTTCGGGGCATTGGGTACAGGGCCGGATAGAGCACATGTTTGGGTTATTTAGACGCTCAGTCCAGGCTCGAGCGGTTGCCACCACGGTCGCCCTTAGCGGAGTGTTACTTGTTGCCCTTGGTGGCTTTCTTTCTTTTTCGATTGGGCAAGGGTTATTCGAGGCCAGGTTAAAGCAGATTCTTGCTGAATCGGAATCAGCCGTCATTGACGTGCAAAATACTTTTGCGGCCTCGAGCGTAAATGATGAAGTTGCCCTCCAGACAATCATGAACTCGGTGGTGCCAAAGCTAGAGGCAACTGGAGTCGCTGACTCAAGAAGAGTTGCGCTTTTGCGCACTCCTGGTGAGGTCGGCCTTCAACTGCTACAAAGCCCAATTTCAGCCGGCCTAGACACCCAGATCATAAGTCAGGCTTTTAGAGCTGAGGTTAGAACTAGTGCAGGCCGAGTGCTTTACCAGTCCATCCAGCTTGAGTCGCTGGTGGATGGCGCAGTCAGGCTCAGCCCAGGCATTGTGGTGGGTTCGCCGGTTGAGATTCCGGTGGCCGGCAAGTACGAGCTGTACCTAATCTTTGACCTTGCCAGTGAGCAGCAAACGCTCGAGTTTGTTCAACAGACTCTTGTGGTGGGTGGACTTGCCCTGATTTTTATCATCGGCGGTGTCGCATACATTGTGACCGGCTGGTTGGTTAGACCTGTGAAAGTGGCGGCGGAGGTTTCTGAGGAAATCGCCGACGGCGCTTTGGACGTTCGACTGCTTGAAAAAGGTGAGGATGTAATTGCGGTCTTGGCCAGGTCCTTTAACAAAATGGCCGACAGCCTTCAGCAGCAAATCACAAAACTTGCCAGCGTCTCCAAGATGCAGCAGAGATTCGTATCCGACGTATCCCACGAGCTCCGTACTCCTCTAACCACCATAAAACTTGCCGGAGACCTCATATTTGAATCTAGAGAGAGTCTGGATCCCTCGCTCAAAAGATCTGCGGAATTACTGAACGGTCAAATCGAAAGATTTGAGATTTTATTGAATGACCTGCTTGAGATTTCTCGCTATGACGCCGGAGCCGTCAGGGCCGAGCTAGAAATTCACGATTTGAATCAGGTAGTGGGCATGGCAATTGCTTCGATTGATCCGCTAGCCAAAAAGCGAGATAGTCAAATTACTGTAGAGCTTCCAGAAGACGATGTCTTAGCTGAATTCGACGCCAGGCGCATTGAACGTCTGCTGAGGAATTTACTGGCCAATGCCATTGAGCACGGAGAGTCAAAGCCGATACATGTTCGAGTCGGCGAAAACACTGAGGCAGTCGCGGTCAGTGTCACCGATAGCGGCGTCGGAATGAACAAAGCTCAACTTGAGCGAGTATTTGATAGATTCTGGCGCGCCGACCCCGCCAGAAAGCGCACCTCAGGTGGAACTGGGCTTGGCTTAGCAATTTCCCTCGAGGACACTTTGCTGCACGGGGGAGCACTTGACGTTTGGGCTCGACCAGGAGAAGGAGCCTGCTTTCGGTTGACTCTTCCCAAAGTTCAGGGAGCCGAAGTTACTTCCTCGCCGCTTACCTTGCCAAATCAATCATCAGAGTCGGGTGATCTATCGTGAGAGCACTAGTTGCTGTGCTTATTGTTTTGTCCCTAACTGGATGCGCCTCTCTTCCGACAAGTGGTCCGGTTCGAATCGGTCCGGACCTTAGCTCTACCACGGGCGAAGAGACTTTTTACTACTCACCATCGTCACCGGTGGAAGGAGCCAGTCAGGCAGAAATTCTCAGTGGATTTTTAGCAGCCGGCACTGGACCTCAGAACGACTATGCAGTTGCTAGGGAGTTCTTGAGTGAGACAATCCGCTCGAGCTGGAATCCCAGTCAAGAAGTTCTTATTCAGAGATCTAGCCCGTTAGTCAACATTTCAGAAACCGATACTGCAGAAGTTGAAGTCGATGTGCTAGCAATTGTCGATGCCGACGGAAAATATGAAGCGGGGATCGCGGATTCCAAGGAAGTGTTGGAATTTGATTTCATACTTGAGAATTCAGAATGGAGATTAAGCAAAGCCCCTGATTTGACAGTGTTGATTAAACCGGTTTTTGATGTTGTGTTCAGTGCTTACTCCATTTATTTCGTAGACAAGCAAAAGCGTTACTTGGTTCCTGAGGTTCGCTGGTTCCCAGCAACCGCGGCAACCGGAACCAGACTTGCCAACGCTTTGCTTCGAGGAGCAAGCAGCTGGCTTAGACCAGCAGTGGTGTCCGCAATTCCAAGTGGGACACGGTTATCAATTGACGCAGTGACTGTCGAAAATGGAATTGCTCTAGTGGACTTAACCGCTCGTGCCCTAGTTGCAGCTAGAACTGATCGGTCACTTATGAAGGCTCAGTTAGATGCAACCTTGTCCCAGTTGCCAAATGTCACTGAGGTTGCGATATCGATTGAACGATCAAAGCAAGATATCCCAGAAGCTCAAGGGCTCACCCAAGTGGTCGGACCGTGGCCGTTGGCAGTACTGGGCGAGGCAGGTCTTGAGTCGATAAGCACCCCCGAGTCAGAGGTATTCCAACCAGGAGCTTCATTCTTTGAATCCACCACCGTTTCCGATTTTTCCCTAGCTGCCCAATCTGGCTGGCTGGCTGTAGTGAGCGACGCCGGCGTTATCCGAACTCGAAGCGAGCAGCCTGGTGCCTTAGTAGAACAGCTTGATTCTCGGCCTGGAATTTCCGCCATCGAATTCGACCGACAGGAATACCTGTGGAGCACGGTGCGAACCAGAGGCGCTTCGATAATCGCTACCTCCACAAGCGGTGAGAGCTTCACCGTTGCAGCTGATTGGCTAGCAGGTCAGTCGATTAGAGACTTGGCTATTTCGCCCGAGGGCAGCCGTGCGGCAGTTTTGATTCAGGGCCCTGGTCGAACCCAAGTCGCAGTCACAGCCATTGTCCGCGACCAATCAGGAAAGCCGTTGGAACTAACAAACCCAATCGATATTGTGCCCGAGGTTGCTAATCCAACTTCTCTTAGCTGGGTCGATGAGGCAACTGTTGCGGTTGTAAATTCCACTGCTGAGTTCACAAATACCCTGCTATCGACAGTGGGCGGAACCACTCGAACAATCTCGTCGCTACCTGGAACAGTTTCTCTAGTTTCAACCGGCACCGTTACTCAGCTTTATCTGCTGACCAAAGGCGGTGAGTTGTTTACCTATCGAGGTTCAAGCTGGAGCTCATTGCGCAAATCCGTTCGTGCAATGTCGCTTTACTAGTTGTCTTCTGGTTTTCAACAACTTTCCCCAATCTTTCCCTTTGAGAGCTAATTCGTCGTGAGATTGTCAGATGACGGCAGTTGGGCTCTTGGATATGATCTTGCCCTCCCGCTGCGCTGTCTGCGAAGTGCCAGGGTCTAACCTTTGTGAAAAATGCCATTTTGTTCTATTGCCTAAACCCCACCGGTTTGTTCGAGGCAAAGTTTTCGGTTTGGCTGCAACTTCATACTCTCCAGAACTTTCGAAGTTGCTGGTTGCATTTAAAGACAAGGGTCAGTTCGCACTTGTCAGACAGTTGGGACTTCTAATGACTCCCTTGATTTCTGAATTGGGGTTACTTTCAGGCAATGTCTATCTAGTTCCTGCCCCGAGTAGAAGTGAGAATTTTTCAAAGCGCGGCTATTTACCCAGCAGCTTGCTAGCGCGTGAACTTGCCAAGGGGCTTGCTCAGGTAAAAGTTATGGACTGCCTTAGATTTGTCAAAACCGTCAAAGATCAAGTGGGGCTATCAAGCCAGCAAAGGCAAGAGAACTTGGTGGGAAGTATGAGCCTAAATCAACCGGTCAGCGGAAAACCATGCTTTGTGGTGGACGACGTGGTCACCACCGGTGCCACAGCAATCGAGGCCTGGCGAGCACTTTCCGAAGGCGGAGCATTGGTTCTTGGTGCCCTGGTAGTCAGTGAATCCAACTCAGCGCCATAGCCCAGCAGATTGGGCCATTTTGGCTTCACTGGTTGGCTTATCGAGCCATCGTCTAGTATTGAAGGTAATTACTTCCCAATCGGTTTGGAGCGCATTTTGGCGTCTATTTTTGACAAGATTCTTCGTGCTGGCGAGGGCAAGATCCTTGGTCGGCTCAAGGCTCTGACCTCAGCAGTCAATGCCCTAGAACCTGAATTTCAGCAGCTTTCCGATGAGGAACTCAAGAACGAGACCGCCTTACTGAGGGAACGCTTTTCCAACGGGGAGTCTTTGGATGATCTTCTTCCGGAGGCCTTTGCAGCCGTCCGTGAAGCTTCCACTAGAACTCTTGGCCTTAGGCCTTTTGATGTTCAGATCATGGGTGGCGCGGCCCTTCACATGGGGAACATCGCAGAAATGAAAACCGGTGAAGGTAAGACCCTGGTGGCCACCCTCCCTGCCTACCTAAACGCAATCGCTGGACGCGGCGTCCACGTGGTCACCACAAACGATTACCTGGCCGGATATCAGTCTGAACTTATGAGCCGTGTGTTTCGAGCACTTGGAATGACCACCGGCTGCATTCTTTCCGGTCAAGAGCCCACCGAGCGGCGTCAGCAGTACCTTGCTGATATAACTTACGGGACAAACAATGAATTTGGTTTTGACTACCTTCGAGACAATATGGCTTGGCAAAAAGCTGACCTAGTTCAACGCGGGCACTACTTCGCCATCGTCGACGAGGTTGACTCGATTTTGATTGATGAGGCTAGAACGCCTTTGATTATCTCGGGACCTTCTTCAGGTGAAGCCAACCGCTGGTTCAATGAATTCTCCAAAATTGCCGATCGCCTTGAGCCAGTTATTGACTATGAAGTAGATGAAAAAAAGCGCACCGTTGGAATCCTAGAATCTGGCATCCAAAAAGTTGAGGATTACCTAGGTATCGACAATCTTTATGAGTCGACTAACACCCCACTGATATCCTTCCTAAACAACTCACTCCGCGCCAAAGCTCTTTTTAAGAAAGATAAGGACTACGTCGTTCTTAAAGGCGAGGTTCTAATCGTTGATGAGCACACCGGCCGTATTCTTTCGGGTCGTAGATACAACGAGGGTATTCACCAAGCCATTGAAGCCAAAGAAGGCGTAGAAGTGAAAGCCGAAAACCAGACTCTGGCCACAGTCACACTCCAGAATTTCTTTAGGCTCTACAGCAAGCTTTCGGGTATGACCGGAACGGCTGAAACAGAAGCTGCTGAGTTCATGGCAACCTACCGTCTCGGAGTTATCCCAATCCCGACAAATCGGAAGATGATCCGTCTTGACCAGTCAGACCTGATCTACAAAAACGAAGAGGCCAAGTTCAACATGGTCGTTGAGGACATTGTCGAACGTCACGAAAAAGGTCAGCCGGTGTTGATTGGAACTACCAGCGTTGAAAAGAGCGAGTATCTTTCGGTGTTGCTTGCACAGCGCGGAGTTCGCCACGAAGTTCTAAATGCAAAGAACAATGCTCGGGAAGCAGCCATCATTGCCATGGCTGGAAGATTTGGCGCGGTAACCGTTGCTACCAACATGGCCGGTCGTGGAACAGACATCATGCTTGGTGGAAACGCTGAGTTTCTAACGGTAGATTCCCTACACTCGAAGGGCCTAAGCCCCGAAGAAAATCCAGAAGAGTATGAGGCTGCCTGGGCAGCTGAGTTTGATCGCATCAAGCAAGAAGTAGCCGTTGAAGCCAAAAAGGTTCTATTTGTCGGTGGGTTGTACGTCCTTGGCACTGAGCGTCACGAATCCAGACGCATTGACAATCAGCTACGTGGGCGTTCCGGCCGTCAGGGAGATGTTGGTGAATCGAGGTTCTACCTTTCACTAACGGATGACCTAATGCGTCTTTTCAATTCAGGAGCTGCATCGGCTCTAATGAACCGAGCGAGTGTTCCAGACGACACAGCCATCGAGTCCAAAGTCGTCTCGCGGGCAATCGCAAGTGCTCAATCGCAAGTTGAAGGCCGCAACGCCGAAATTCGTAAGAACGTTCTAAAGTACGACGATGTTCTAAACCGTCAGCGTGAGGCTATCTACGGCGACCGTCGTCACATCCTCGAGGGTGATGACATCGCCAGCCGCGTTAATACGTTCCTTGAAGAGACCATTAAGTTTCTAGTTGAGGCGGCATTAGCGAACAAGGAAGACACTGACGCAGCGCTAAAAGGGCTCTGGACTGAGCTGAAGGCAATTTATCCAATTTCATTGGAGATCTACGAAGTGCTGGCGGAGGCCGGAAGCCGCAGCAAACTGACAGCAAACTTCCTAGCTAAAGAAATCATCAGCGACGCCAAGATTCAGTACGCAAGAAGAACAGAATCTCTGGGCGAAGAAGCCATGCGTGAGCTCGAAAGACGCGTTGTGTTGTCTGTAATTGACCGCAAATGGCGCGACCACCTCTATGAGATGGACTATCTAAAAGAGGGAATTGGCCTGCGTGCGATGGCTCAGCGTGATCCATTAGTTGAATACCAGCGCGAGGGTTTTGACATGTTCTTGCAAATGATGGGCTCGATTCGTGAAGAAGCCGTGACCTACCTATTCAACGTCGAGGTCAAGCTTGACCAGTCGCCGGTGGATCAAATCCAACCCCAGGGCAACCTTACCTACAGCGCACCGGGCACACCTACCGAGGAAGACAAGCGGGTTGTGACGCAGGCTCCGCTCAATAGAGCAGCTGCACGGAAGCAGGAAGCTGCTAAACGCAAGGCCACCGGTAAGAAAGAAAAAGGAAGTTCTTTCTTCAAGAACTAGAGAAAGCCAATGTTTGTGGCTCTCCAGCTACCGTTTTCGCCTTCGAGTCGGATAGTAACCGCTTTGGACCTTTGTCGGTTGGAAAGCAAAACCACTGACTCAATTACGTTCTCGGCGGGAGTTTGAAACCTAACCTTGAGGACGTCTGTCGGCTGAACAAACACTCGTCTGACATCCCTCATTCTTGCCTGAGCCCTAGCTGCTGACCGAAGTCGTAGCGATTCATAGACGTGCTCGTTGAGAACTTTTGAAAGTTGATCTACTGGGCGAACTCCGCTAATAACTTCGTTTACAGCTTTTGCGATCCCTGCTAAAAACAATGTTGGATTCTGTAGCGGTGGGGTCTGGGGAAGCTCTGGCCCAAATTCTAAGTGTCTTTGATTTTCATATTCTCGTGATTTGGTGGTTCCTTCAATCTTTAGGTCCGGCTTACGCATGATTCCCCTTTCTCGTTAGATTCCCCAATTGGGTTTGTTTGAGGATAGAGCCTCGATTGACTACCTTCAATTAATTTCACCGAGCTGTGAATAACTTTTTTATAAAGTTTTGAAAAACAGTCACGATGTCAAAATGAAACCAATCTCAATCATGGAATTACAAAAACCTCCAATGTTCGCTTCAAATTCATTTCCATCCCTTAGCGCCTGTAATTTTTTAAGAGTGCAGTTGCTCGATGGAAGTCAACGGGAAATGACAAACCCAGAACTTGGCCGGGACTTCATTTCTGGAGTCCTAGAAAATGATAGAACCAGGGGCTTTATCCGAAGAAGTTTTATTCGTAGTGTGGAATTTGACACGCTTGCCGATGAAAACCTATCTTCTCTGAGTTTCACAAGAAAAACAGTCGGAGAGCTGCTCCAATCATTAGATTTTCCAGTCCAGCTCTGCTTCTGGTACCGAGATCAGTCCTCTTCATTTCGGAAGGCCCGGGTCTTAGAGGTCACCAGAGGATTCATGGTTACTGATTACTTTCAAAACCCAGCAATACCACTTGCAGCCATAAATGTGATCGAAGCCGGTTGTGAATAACTCCAACCGCGCAGAGTGTTCCTCTTCCATACTTTGAGTCTCAATTAAAGGGAGGTAAAAGTTTGTGAAAGCAAAAGTCCGCAGGGAAAGCAAACCTTTTCGGTTATTAGTTTCAGGCCTAGTGGTTGCGACGTCAATCCTTGGTGCTTGGCTAGCCATTGAAAACTCAAAGGCCACTGAGTCTTACCTAATCACCAAGGAATCTCTGGCAACCGGAAGTCCAATTACTGCATCGGATGTCACGCAAGTCGAGCTGGCTCTTTTTGAAATGGCTGATAAATATCTAAAAGCTGGGCAGCTACCGCCAGGTTCCTACCTAAATCGATCCTTGGCTGTGGGGGAGGCGATACCAAAGTCCGCAGTCACCACCCAGGAGCTTGATGACTGGTCACGTCTGGTTTTGACTCCATCGATTGAGTTGAGCGCTCAAATTCAGCCAGGCAGCATAGTTTCAGTTTGGGCTGCTCCGGCCCTTGACTTTGAGCGATACGGTGAGCCGGTTATTGCAGCACTCGACGCTGAGGTAGTTGCAGTAAGACCCCCACAAACTAACTTCGCTCAGGCTCTTGCCTCAGTGGAAATTAGCGTTCCAGTGGAAATGGTCCAGTCCTTACTGCGAGCGATCTCAAATGGTGACTCCATAGCTATTACTGCAACTGGAAAGACACTGGCCGACTAGATGGCCGGCCTATTTCCTAAACAATTATTTGGCCGAGTAAACCAAAAGCCAACTGCGCTAAATCAAGTGATTGCTGTGTCCAGCCCCTATGGCTCAACTGGCAAAACTACCGTAGCTATCAATCTTGCATTGGAACTAGCTAGCGGTTCGGCCAAAGTCCTTCTAATCGACGCGGACTTTGAAGGTGCCTCGGTTGCCAATCAACTTCTACTGACTGAGTTGCCAGCTGGTCTTCCCGGAGCTCTGAGAGTGGCCAGTCAAAATCGATTCGACTTGGAGCAACTCGAAAGGCTAAGTATTGCTCACCAGAAGTCGACGCTTCGGATACTGCCTAGCCACCCGGGCCGCATTTCAAATGCCGCTTCGGTCGAGTCGATGACCGCCATTCTAGACACAGCACGGTCAGTGTTTGACTTCACTGTTGTTGATCTTGGATCAATTAGTTCCTCAGAATCCCAGCTTGCATCAGACAGCTATGTTGAAGCGGTATTTCAGCTCTCTGAAAAACAAATTGTGGTTTGTCTTGCAGACCCAATCGGAATCTATCGATTACTTGGTCAAGAATCGACAATTCTTGAGCTTGCTAACTCACCGGTTGTTGTCATGAACCGAGTAAGAAACTCCGTTATATCTCAGGCTAAAAAAGAGATTGCGATAACCATGCAGAGACTTAGCCAGCTTGAAGTCGCTTGCTACCTTCCTGATGATCCTCAACAAATCGACCACGCGGTCCGAACTGGTGTTCAAGCGGTGGCTTTGTCCAGATCCGGTTCGTTCCGCCACGCGCTAACTGGATTCACAAGGTCGGAGATTCTTGGCACCAGAGGTCCACTAGATTCCAGGTTGGCTAAACTTGGGTGAGTGTCAACCCTTTCTGATTTGATATCCAAACACGGTGAGCCAACCAAGGCCAACACTGAGTGGCTAGCACTGCTGCTTTCAGAGTGGCAGCTAGTTGCCGACCTTTTGTTTGCTGACCTGGTGCTTTGGATCCCGTCGAAGCAGGGCGAGTTCGTCGCCGCAGGTCACGCTCGGCCATCTAGCGCCGCCACAGTTTTCTTTCGTGACATCACCGGTGAAGCAATCAAGAAAGAGTGGTTGGCGTTAGCAAAACAAGCTTTTGAATCCGGTGAAATTCAAGCCTTGAAAATTGCAGATAACTCATCTGGCCTTCCTTCCAGGCTCAGCGCAATTCCGGTTCGAAAAGCAGCTTCGGTGGGAAGCGACAACAAACCAATCGCTCTGATTACTCGGCACACTAATTTGTCTGATACCCGAATTCCGAACAAGCTTCAGATCAACTACGTCAACTGCGGAAATGAATTGCTCGAAATGATTGCCGAGGGTAGCTTCCCAGACTTTTCAACACCAACTGGCCCGCGCCGTGGTGCACCCCGAGCTAACGATGGATTGTTAAAACTAGATGTTGACGGTGTTGTGACCTTTGCAAGTCCTAACGGTCTATCAGCTTTCAATCGCCTTGGTGTCTTGGGCGAGCTGGAGGGTAAATCATTGGCTGAGGCCTCCACCAAGATTGTTAAGAGACTCTCCACCGTGGATGAGTCGCTGCCGCTTGTACTAACCGGTAAGGCTCCATGGAGGGCTGATCTTGAGTCGACAAATCTGACTCTTTCTATTCGTGCCATTCCGTTAGTGAAATCAGGAGCTAGAACTGGAGCCATCGTTTTATGTCGGGAGATCACCGAGCTGAGGCGCCAGGAGCAGGAGCTTTTGACAAAGGATGCAACAATTCGCGAGATTCACCATCGAGTGAAAAACAACCTGCAAACGGTGGCATCTTTGATGCGCATTCAAACCAGAAGAACCGATAGCCCCGAAGCCAAAGAAGCTTTAGAGCAGGCTATTAGGCGTGTTTCGGCAATTGCCCTGGTGCACAATACTTTGGCAGAAGGCTTCTCCGACGAAGTGAACTTTGATGAGGTTTTTGCAAGCAGTATGCAACTGGTGGGGGAGCTGGCCTCCGAAAAAGAGAATAATGTAAAGCTTCGAATATACGGCAAGTTCGGAAAGCTAGATAGCCAAATCGCCACACCATTGGCGGTTGCCCTAACTGAACTTGTCACCAACGCGGCCACCCACGGCCTCGGTGCTCACGGTGGGCTCATCTCTATTCACACAAAAAGAACAGCCAAGCAACTCAGCATAGAAGTCGATGACAACGGGGTAGGACTCAAACCCGATTCCATCGGCACCGGCCTTGGAACTCAGATCGTCAAGACTCTAATTGAGGGTGAGTTAAGAGGAAAAATTAGCTGGTTCTCACCCAAAGAAGGTGGCACGAAGATTGCCATTTCGCTACCGCTTTAGGTATAGACCTACCTAAAAAAGAGCTTTGAGTGCTCTGAAAACTAAAGGAAGAGATTAGCTAGCTCGTCGAGCCCTGGCGTACTTGCGCTTGAGAGATTTACGCTCGTCTTCACTAAGGCCGCCCCAGACGCCAGTGTCCTGGTTTTCCTTGATTGCGTACTCTAAACACTGAGTGGTCACGTTGCACTGGCGGCAAACTGCTTTGGCTTGCTCAATTTGGTCAACTGCAGGGCCGGTGTTTCCCACCGGAAAAAATAGTTCTGGATCTTCATTGAGGCATCGAGCCTGATTTAGCCACTGCATGTCCATATGCTTTTATCCTTATTCTTGGCCCCTCAGGGCCAATACGACGGGCAAAACAAAACTTCACGCTGGTTTGTGAAGAACGAAAATTGTGATTTACGCTTGAAGCGGTGCACATGTTCTACTCATATAATTCCATAGCTGTAGCCTTTTGTAAATACCCAACTTTTTGAGGACCCATGAAAGCCTTTAGCCAAGCCTCCTCCCTGGTGAAACTTGTAGTTTTCCTGTTGCTTATGGAGGCGCTGCTAATTAGCCTGGCTTTTTTTGCGCTTTTACTTGAATTATTGTCCGGAAACGTGGTAAACGTTTATGCGGAAATTTTCCTCATTGTTTTAGCTTTGAGTTCCCTGGCTTGGGTGCTACATTTCACGCGAGGAATTTTGCGGGGAAAACGTTGGGCCAGAAGCGCAGCGTTTTTCTGGCAGCTTCTTCAAGGGGTTGTTGGAGCCGGGGCCCTTGCTGAATCAGGAAACAACCAAGCTATTGGAATACTTCTTGCCGGTCTTTCAGCCCTGGTTGTAGTTCTTCTATTCAATAAGGACTTTGTGAAAGAAACTAACCAAGAAAATGACGAAGCGATTTAGCTAGATTCCAAGTTGCTTTCTAAGGCTGTCAACGTGCCCGGTTGCTTTGACGTTGTATAGGGCAAGCTCTAACTTTCCTTTTTCATCAACTACGAAAGTTGATCGAAGAACGCCTTCGTAAGTTCGGCCATACATGCTCTTGGTGCCATAGGCTCCATACTTTTTATGCACGGTTAGGTCTTCATCAGCCAGAAGAGCAAACTTGAGCTTGTGAGCAGTTTGGAACTTGGCCATCTTGGCCGCATTGTCGGGGGAGACCCCAAGTACTTCGTAGCCGGCTTTATTCAGGACCTTTAGGGCGCCATTAAAGTCTTCGGCTTCTTTTGTGCAGCCGGGCGTTAGCGCAGCTGGGAAGAAGTAAACGATAACCTTCTGACCTTTGAACCCGGAGAGTTTTACTTTGCTACCATCGTGGTTTTGAAGGGTGAAATCGGGAGCTTTGTTTCCGATTTCAAGTCTTTTTAGCTCAGGCATATACTCTCCGTAAGAATCCGTTTTTTGTATCTGTTTTCAGTCTAAGTCAACTTTTTTTCAAGTTCTAACGGGCGCAAATCCGCGTCTATGCTTGAAACTATGCTCAAGCGCCTGGTTGAAATCTCTAGACCTGTTTTGTGGATTAACACAATTGGCACCACCGTTATGGCGATGTGGCTGGGTGGAGATCTTTGGCGCTGGGACATCATCCCGTTCCTAATCTGGGTAACTTTCCCCTTCAACCTCTTGATTTATGGCATTAACGACATCTTTGATCAGGAAACTGACAACATTAACGCTCGAAAAGGTGGCATGGAAGGCGCCAAGATCAGTCCCTCTGAAGTTAAGCCAATCTTCATTGGTGTAGCAGCGACAAACATTCCATTCCTTGTTTACTTTGCCTTGACGGTTCCAATTGCATCGATGGGCTGGATACTCGCCTACTCTCTCTTTTTCTACTTCTACTCATCGCCTCCTTTTAGGTTCAAGGCTCGGCCAGTATGGGACTCAGTTTCAAACACCGACTACGCCTTCCCACTGGTTTTTGTTCCGTTGGCCTTTGGGAATGAACCACTTTGGTTTGCAGCAATTGGGTTGATGGTCTGGTCCATGGCCAAGCACACTTTCGATGCCGTTCAAGACATTCCACAGGACAGCTTTGTTGGAATCAAGACAACAGCTGTCTGGCTTGGAGTCAAAGGCTCCGGCTACTGGGTGGGGTTCTGGTGGCTACTATCAACTGTTCTATTCGCCCTTGTGAACATCCCGGTTGCCCTAGTCAACTTTGCAGTTGCTGGTTATCAAACAGTTGCACTGTTTAGAGACCCCAAACCTGAAACCGGTAGGAAGCTCTACCGTCTCTCGATTGCGTTTCCCTATCTTGCTGGGGCCGTCGCGGGCATCCAACTGATCTCGGCAATGGTTCTAGGTCTTTATCCGTGAAACCAAGATCCATCATTGTTCTAGGTGCTGGTATCTCCGGACTTGCAACAGCAGCACTACTTGCCAAAGCAGGTAACAAAGTCACGGTCATTGAAGGCGCTAGTTGGATTGGTGGCAAATCAAAAAGAATAGTTGTTGACGGTCAACGCATGGACACTGGCCCGGCTCTAGTTACATTTCCAGGAGTCTGGGAAGAATTTGTTCGCCGCTACGACAACCTTGGCACTGGAGCGAAAGCCAGCGAGATTGCCCCTATTGAATTCGAAGCACTTTCTGAAGTGGGGGAGTATTTTTTTCGAGGCGATAAGTGCCTGCTTCCGGTTGAACGCGGAAACAAATGGCACGAGCCTTGGCAAAGGTTCGAAGCAATCCACGGCAAGCTTGACAAAGAAATCACAACCCTTTTGACCAACACCTCCATGAGCCCAAAAGCAGTTCCTGCAGTTAGCAAGCTGGTTTCAAACTACGGACTAAGGCTTACAACCAAAAGCTACCTGGATGGTTTGAAGTGGTTACCCGAAGGTCTCAAAGAGATCATCTCGATCCACACTTTGAACGCAGGGGTGGCTCCAGAAAGCACATTGGCGCTTTTTGCAACCATGCCTGCTGTAATGGCAGCCCAGAAAGTGCAAGTTCCAGTCGGGGGAGTAAACGAGATTCCTTTGACGCTGGAAAAACTGGCCCGTCACGCCGGAGCAGAGATCAAACTCAATGAGAGAGTTGTTGGACTTTCGAAAGGCAAAGTGACAACAGAAAAGGCCAGCTACGAAGCGGACCTGATTGTTTCAAGCCTGGATGCCAAGGTCACCGACCGATTGCTTGGCAAAAGAACCAATGAGTTAGGCCGCAAGATGTCTTGCTCGGGAGTAGCAATATATGCCGTGCTCGAGCAGGAGCTTCCTGAAGGCACCAAGACTCACTCGGTGATTATGCCCGATGACCCGGCATCGCTACACAAGGCTCTTGGAAACAAGGAGCTTCCTAAACAATCGATGGTTTTCGTCAACTACTACAAAGCAGGCCACATCTACCCAAATAGCAAATCAACAGTTGCTGTTTTGATCACCGCCCCGGCCGATGGCAAGCACTACGGAATTGATAGTGACTTTGCCAAGGCTGAACTTGAGAGAGTTTCTAAGGTAATGGGATTACCAAAGAACATCAAAGAATCCTTTGGTGCCTTTGAGGTTCTAGACCCTGAGTACTTCTCGGGTTGGGGAGCCACCGGCGGGGCGCTTTACGGCGAGGCCAGAAAAATCTGGCAGTCCGGTCCACTTCATACCCCTAGGCACAGTTCGATTTTCAAGCCCTGGCTTTGGAGAGTAGGAGCTTCCACACACCCCGGAGGTGGCATTCCAGCAGTTCTAGGAGGCAGCTTGGTTGCTACCAAAAAGCTGATACTCCGCTTGGGCACACGGACCGGCTAATAAGAGCTGTGTTAGCCTCTTAAAGTGGTCTCATTTTGGGAGTGAAATGTCTATCCAAGGAGCTCAAGTCACCTACTGACCAAAGAGTTCCGAAGCGGAGACTGAATCACAATTAGAAGAGGGAAGATTCTAGATTGTCGATAGCTAAGCGTTCTTCAACCTGGCACAGGCAATGGAACCTAGGTTCCTTACTCTCGGTCCTGCTCATGATTTTTCTGACTTTGGGAACCGCTGTTGCTCCAGCCAACGCAATTACAGCTGTCACTGAAAAGGATACGTCAGCGATTGGCACAGCACCTCCAGTGAGGTTTTCGCCCAAAATTGTCGGCGGGGCGAGCATTTCAATCTCCAGTGCACCATGGCAGGTGGCAATAATCGACAGAGCTGCTAGATCCAACTACCACGGTCAATTCTGTGGGGGATCATTGGTATCTTCGGAGTGGATTGTGACAGCGGCACACTGCGTAGTTTCGGGATTCTCGGTCACACAACCAGCAAGCATCGGCATCCAGGTAGGAAATGCCAAACTAGACACTAAACGATTAAGTGTCCTCAGCGTTTCTGCAATTCAAGTGCATCCTAGCTACTCCAGTTCTGGAGCAACCAATGACATTGCACTTATCAAACTTTCGAGCCCAGTGAGTTTTTCCAGCTCCATTGCCCCCATTTCCATAAATCGAACTGCGGTCAGCCACAACACTCCTGGGCTAGTGACTGGCTGGGGGCAAACCGGAGTGACCAACGATTTGCAAGTGGTCGTCGGACAATACAACTTCCCCACAGCACTTCAAGGGACGACGGTTTATGTATCTGACAGCAGTTGCTTTGGCGATGCGCCGACTGGCTTTTTGTCGAGCACTATGCTTTGCGCTGGGACTCCCGGTTGGATGGACGATACCTGTCAAGGCGACAGCGGTGGCCCACTAGCAATCAACGTCTCCGGCACAAACTACCTTGCCGGAATCACAAGCTGGGGCAATGGGTGTGCCTGGCTTGAGCCTGGAATTTATACGAAGGTTTCGAATTACGCATCCTGGATTGATTCATACGTCACCCCAGCTAATTTCACACTCAACCCGGCGCCAACAATCTCGGGAATTGCTACGGTGGGCCAACTCCTAACGGCTAGCACGGGTACTTGGGAACCAGAACCTGCGTTTAGCTACCAATGGTTTGCTGGCTCCACGGCCATTTCTGAGGCTACAAGTCCTACATATTTGATTCAAAAATCAGATCGTAATAAAAATATTTCGGTGCGTGTGACGGCTACAAAGTCTGGTTATTTGTCGACAACGATGACATCCACTCCAACCGCAAAAGTGTCCACCACCATGCCATTTCCGACAACGGACACTCCATCAATCTCTGGGTCGTTGGTTGTGGGGCAAACGCTAACTGCCAGTACTGGGGTCTGGTCGCCGGACCCAAGCTTTAGCTTCCAGTGGCTATCGAACAACTCAGATATTCGAGGGGCAGGAGGATCAACTTATGTCTTGACTTCGGCTGACTTAGGTAAGAACATCTCGGTCCGAGTCACCGCCACTCGCGATGGATATACAAAGACAACTTTGAGTTCAAGCCAGACCGCGGCGGTGACCGCGGGGCTTGCCTTCACTTCGAGCCCAAACCCCACTATTTCAGGCTCCGCTGGGGTCGGGCAAACTCTTTCAGCTAATCCGGGCGTCTGGTCTCCAGAAGCCACTTTCGCGTATCAGTGGCTTTCCAATAATCAAGTGATTAGGGGAGCAACAGACCCAACCTTTGTTGTGACACGTTCTTACAGAGGGCGATCACTCTCGGTGCAAGTCACTGGAACTAAATCGGAGTATGCCCCTACGACCAAAACCTCGAGTCCCGTCAGGATTCCCCGCTAGCACAGTTAGTCGCCATCCCGACAGGTTTGATGCCACCTATTCAAGGTGGTATTCTTTAGAGCTGTTGGCCTAGATGGCAACAAAAAACGCACCTCTAGCTCAATCGGCAGAGCAACTGACTCTTAATCAGTGGGTTCCGGGTTCAAGTCCCGGGGGGTGCACTGAAAATCCAGTTTCTTCTCACGAGAGCTGGATTTTCTTCATTTACCAGCTTTTGCCTGACTTACCTGTTCAATTACCTTCAAAATCCTGCGTTCCCGAGTAGCTTCACTTTTAGCTTCAGCTATGAGCCTGGCATGCTCCTTTCTTTTGGAATAGCTGAGGTCTGCAAAGTTCTTAGTTAGTCCAGAAGCTTTCAAAGCCTTTATCAAATCCATTGGCATGTCCACCTCTCTATATCCTGAATCGAGTTTCAGTGTCACTTTTACAATTTGGCCAGCTTTTGTATTAGCAGCCAGGCGATCGGCCGTTGGAAAAACCACCCTGCAATCCCCACCCACTCCAACGGCAGTGCTTTGGTAAGTGTGGCCGTTGACCGTCACTTTCAATGGAGCCCGTTTATTTGTTTTGAGTTTCTGGATAACCCATTCTGGTACCAAAATCGAAGCGTGGTTTCCTTCACCAAGCACTTCGGTCTCGTAGCTCACTGACATGTGGCTATTTTACCTATCTGATTTCGAGCTCACCTCAAAAGCTCAGACAGACTGAAAATAGTGAAATTGAGAAATACTGATTTTCGGCAGACATGACTCTTGATCAGTGGGTTCCGGGTCCACGTCCCCCGGGGGTGCAGTGAAAATCCAGTTTCTTCTCACGAGGGCTGGATTTTCTTTAATATCTGGCCCATCTGGGCCTGTTGAATTGAACTGAGCAAGACCCTAGGTTAGTGGCTTCAGGTGAGTATTTGTGCGTTGCCGCAGAGGAAATCGAAGTAGTTTTCTTGATTTCGGCGTTGGGAACCCTCCTTTCTGGCATAGGGCCCAGCAAACAAAGCGGGGCTGGGATCATCGGTCTGATATTTAGCGTCCTCAAACTGTTCTTTTCCTTGCTTCTATCAACAATTAGCCATTCAGACTAGCCTTCGATTGCTCCCCAAAACAATCCCCAGATCTTCAGAGGCCCGTAAATTATTGTTCAGCTCGCGTCCGAGGACCAAAACTTAGTATGTTTGGGTACACGCGAGTCATATGTGACCTGACTCAGGATTTTCGACCACGGGGAGGTCAAATTGCCGAAAGTATCCAGGCTAAAGCAATCAGAGTCAAGCGATTTTCGCATGCTGACGAGAATTCCGAAAGGCCCCGGCACAACTAAGAGGACGTTGGCGATATCACTATCCACTGTTCTATTGACCGCAGGGATAATTGCAATTTCAAACCCTGAGGTATCGAGTGCGTCGCCAGTAAATACGATCACCAG
>CAEZVM010000013.1_pt1 | contig 23087 bp, 26 predicted proteins | sample 7264751 | NCBI WGS metagenome assembly CAEZVM01 (sample SAMEA6813857, study PRJEB35770) | uncultured Rhodoluna sp. | biome: Freshwater; feature: Freshwater reservoir; material: water | place: Czech Republic | collected 2017-05-23 | depth 0.5m m | reverse complement strand
TTTGGATGGAGCGTTGCTTCAGGCTAAGGAAGCAAGGCTTCACATCCTGGGCGTAATGAACCAAGCAATCAGTGAGCCTGACGAGATGGCACCAACCGCGCCACGAGTTATCTCAGTGAAGATTCCGCTAGACAAGATCGGTGAAGTTATCGGCCCGAAGGGCAAGATGATCAACCAGATTCAGGACGATACTGGGGCTGACATTTCTATCGAGGACGACGGAACCGTTTACATCGGTGCCGTGGATGGTCCATCGGCAGAGGCCGCCAAGGCAGCCATCAACGCGATTGCCAACCCTCACGTTCCTGAGATTGGCGAGCGATTCCTTGGAACTGTTGTGAAGCTAGCTACCTTTGGTGCCTTCGTTTCGCTAGTTCCAGGTCGCGACGGCCTACTTCACATCTCGGAATTGAAGAAGATGGCTGGCGGCAAGCGAGTCGAGAACGTTGAAGATGTTCTTGAGGTCGGTCAGCGAATTCAGGTTGAGATTTCAAAGATTGACGACCGTGGAAAGTTATCTCTTTCACCGGTTGACACCGAGGAAGCGTAAGCCAACCGTACATGACCGAGATTATTCTCCCGTTAGAACAATCTGATATTTCGTTCACCGCTTCGGGGGATACTACTGTTCGCAGGAGTGTCCTTCCAAGCGGTGTTCGTATTTTGACAGAGGAAGTTCCAGGAAGCCAAAGCGTTTCGGTCTCTTTTTCGGTGGCAGTGGGGTCCAGAGATGAGACAAACAATCACTTTGGTTCCACACACTTCCTAGAACACTTACTTTTCAAGGGAACAAAAAAACGCACAGCTATGGACATCGCGGTGGCTTTTGACTCCGTGGGCGGCTCTTCCAATGCCTCGACTGGCAAAGAGCACACTTCCTATTACGCCAGAGTTCAGGATAAGTCACTTCCCATCGCGGTAGACGTTATCGCAGACATGCTAACTTCGAGTCTTATTGATCCGGTCGAATTTGAAAACGAACGTCCTGTCATTCTTGAAGAGCTTGCAATGAATGATGATGACCCGCACGATGTGGTGCACGAGGCATTCTCCACTGCCGTTCTAGGAAATCACGCACTTGGTCGTCCAATCGGCGGAACCATAGAGACAATAACTGCTGTATCCAGGGAAGCGGTTTGGGAACACTACCAAAACAACTATCGCCCGCAGGATTTAGTTGTGGTAGCTGCCGGAGGGGTCGATCACCAAGACCTAATCAAACTGGTCGAGCAAGGCCTGCTGGAGGCAGGTTGGGATTTGGGAATTAAGGCTGGTCCAGTTCCCAGAAGGCTACTTCACCCGGCAAAAATCAAGCAGGGAAAAAAGCTCCATGTGATTCATCGCCCGATTTCACAAGTTAATATTTTGGTCGGTTCCGAGGGTCTTTCCGTTGATGACCACAGAAAGTACGCCATGGGGATTTTGAACACAGTCCTCGGTGGCGGAATGAGTTCAAGGCTGTTTCAAGAAATTCGTGAAAAGCGCGGGCTGGCGTACTCTGTTTATTCTTTCAACCAGGGCTACTCCGACGCGGCTACTTTTGGGCTTTACGCAGGATGTTCGCCAGCCAAGGCCCAAGAAGTCACCGAGCTAATGATTCAAGAACTTGAGAAAGTTGCCGTAAGCGGCATAACACCTGCCGAACTGTCGCTTGCCAAGGGAAACATCTCAGGCTCTTTGGCTTTGAAGTTTGAATCCAATCAGGCCAGGATGTCCCGCTTAGCAAGCGCCGAAATAGTTGCGGGTGAGTTCCTGGACTTGGATGCGACCATTGAGGCGTTCGAGGCTGTTGAGCTTCTAGACATCCAGCAGCTTGCGCAGGATCTGTTAGCTAGGCCAAGGTCTGTGGTGGCCGTGGGAGACGTGACCGAAGCGTTGTTTGAAAAGTTTGTTAGCTAGATTTTTCTAGATAGGTTTATCTCGTGTCAATGAAAATATCAGTAATCGGCTCATCTGGCCGAATGGGTCAGCTAACTATAAAGCTCATCGAGGAATCCAACAACCTAGAGCTTCACTCGGCATTGACATCGAAAAACTCTATCTCTGAATCAATAGGGGCGGATCTGCTTATTGACCTAACTAAGCCCGAGGCTTCGGGAGCAATCGTGGACTACGCAATAAAAAACAACCAGCGCATTTTGGTCGGTACTAGCGGTTGGACGAAAGAAAAAATCGATGCGGTTGGAAAACAGATTGTTGGCACCTCCGCAACAGTGGTAATCATTCCAAATTTCTCGATTGGATCAGTTTTGGCCACCAAGTTTGCGGCTGAAGCAGCAAAACACTTTGACGCAATTGAGATTATTGAGACCCACCACATTAAAAAGCTTGACGCCCCATCGGGTACTGCGCTGTTTACTTCGCAGGCGATTTCAGCTGCTCGAGGTGGCAGGCCAGCTAATCCAGTAACCGAGAACAGCTCGGCTGCTTTGTTCAATGGCATTCCAATCACAAGTCTTAGACTCGAGGATGCTCATGCCGAGCAAGAGGTGCTGATGGCAGCACCCAACGAGAGCTTGTATGTTAAGCATGTTGTGACCTCCAACGAGGTTTACTCCAAGGGACTCTTGCTAGCAATCAATAAGACCATGGAGCTAACTGGACTCACGGTGGGCCTGCTCTCATTGCTCGAGGAAAATAATTGACCTCAGCCAAATTCGGCGCACTCTTAATGACTGCGCTGGTTGTTACTTACTTGGTTCTGGTAGCTGAGCGCTCATTTGCCCTAATGGCGTCTGGGGAACCAATCGGCATCGCAATTGGTTCGGCGATGATTTTTTTACCAGCTGTTGCGTTCTGGGGTATTTTCATGGAGCTTCGCTTTGGGCTTCGTATTGAAAAACTCGGCAGTTTTTTGATGAAAGAAAATGCCTGGCCCTCATTTCCGTTCGAACTTAGACCAAGTGGCCGACCAACCAAGCCATCAGCTGAGGCAGTCTTTGACATTTATCGTGAGAAAGTTGAGGCAGACGAGAAAAACTGGAAGTCGTGGTTCGCACTCGGACTTGCTTACGATGCAGCGGGGGATCGCGCTCGAGCCAGAAAAGCAATGCGACAGGCTATATCGCTATCGAATAACTCGAAGACGCTTTAGACCTAAGTACATCTGGCATCCAATGCAGTAAGCAAACACCGTGTTCACAAATGCTGCCAAAAATGCAGCAGCAGCAGCTGCCGGCAGCGCGTATTGAACTCCGAGTAGGTGCAGTAGTAACCCGGAACAGGTGACAACAAGACCAATAACCTGGGCAAAATGCACGGGCTTAGCAGACTCGAGATACGTCGGGGCTTTCAGGAACTTTCTTAGAGTGAATTTGTACAGGTAGCTGTAGGGATGTTTCGCAGGTCCCAAAACTGAACCAATCACGAACATCGCAACCGCGAACGACATGATTGCTAACGCGCTTTGCAGTGTATCTGAGTCCAGGGAAAGATAAATCACCAGCAACATTAAAACTGAAGTAATACCAGCTCCAAACCTTGGTCCTCGTGGGTCTAGTTGAGTGGGTTTCATTTTTTCTCCAATTTCTCTAGCTCAGTAGCAATAACATTTTGCCTTGGGGCACCGCCGATTCGCGCTTTCACCATGCCGTGCTTGTCCAAGATCAATGTGGTCGGGGTTTGCATTATGGAAAAATGTGCGGCCAAATCCATGCGATCGGTAATGTCAATCTCGATGTGCTTGAGCCCTGGGGTTGCTTTTTCTAGCTCCTTATAGAACCTCGCGGTTGCTACGCAGACAGTGCAAAATTCTGTAGAAAACTGAACCAAGGTGGCGTTCGCGCCAAAACTAGAGACAGCCTCACCTGCCTTTGTGGCGTTGAGTTTGCCTAGATCGACAAGCTCACCAGACTTAACCAGTTTCGCCTTGCCGGTTCGAGCCTTCCACCAAAAGCCTGCAGCTAGGGCGGCAAGGATTAGCAGGCCAATTAGCGCTAATCGATTATCCAAAACTCTCCCCTAGTGATTGTCCACATTAGAAATGTCAAACTTGGAAACTTCGGATTTTATGCCCAAATCCCCGGACTTTTTTTGGTTTGGCGGGGCAGTTGGGAGTCTGGCTGAGCACTTACTAGGATTGTGTGAATGTCTGACGTAATTTTTAGATCCGATGTCACCGTTGAGTTGGTGCGGGCAAACGCAAGTGACCAAGACGTGCTTTTTGCTGCCCGAGTCTCGACCCAAGGTGAACAATCCCTTGAGGCGGCTACCGCCAACCAGGATGCCGAGACTGACAAGCGCGATCGAGGCCTAATCAACTACTTGATGCGCGACCGGCACGGGTCCCCGTTCGAGCACAACTCCATGACTTTTTATGTCCAAGCGCCAATCTTTGTTTTCCGGGAGTTTATGCGTCACCGCATCGCAAGCTACAACGAGGAATCGGGCCGCTACAAGGAGCTCTCACCGGTTTTCTACGTTCCTGGTCCAGATCGCAATTTGGTTCAGACCGGAAAGACTGGACACTACGAGTTTCTTCCTGGATCTGCGGAGCAGATTGCCCTGGTGGAGCAAGAAGCTAGAACTGCGTCTGTGACTGCCTATGAGTCGTATCAGCGCATGCTTGAGGCGGGCGTTGCTAGAGAGGTAGCTAGAATCGTGCTACCGCTAAACATTTACTCCAGCATGTATGTCACCATGAATGCTCGTGCTCTCATGAATTTTTTGAGCCTTCGAACCAAGCGCGAGGGCACTCACTTCCCTTCCTTTCCGCAGCGTGAAATTGAGATGTGTGCCGAGAAAATGGAAGACGAATTCGCCAAGCTAATGCCTTACACCTACGAGACCTTTAACCAAAACGGTCGAGTAGCACCATAACTTGCCCGTGGGTTAGGGTTTAGACATGTCAAAAATCAACAAGGATGTCTTCGGCCAGGTTCTGGTTGCCCTTGTCACGCCTATGACTGCAGAGGGCGAAGTTGATTGGGATTCCACAGAAAAGCATATTGACTACGTAATTTCTAACGGAGCTGACGGCGTGGTCGTGACCGGAACAACCGGCGAAACAAGCACATTGACAGATGCTGAGAAGATAAAGCTCGTTGAGGTTGGAAAATCAGTTGCCGCAGGCAGAGCCAAAATCATCACCGGAGGTGGGTCGAACGAGACCGCTCACGCGATGCAGCTTTACAAGCAAAGTGAAAAAGCTGGCGCCGACGGCGTAATGATTGTGACACCCTATTACAACAAGCCAACTCAGGCCGGAATCTTGACTCACTTCAGACTTATCGCGGACGCAACCGACCTACCAGTGATTCTGTATGACATCCCAGGACGCACCGGAGTTGCAATTTCGCAGCAAACGTTTCATCGTGCTGCCAAGCACCCCAACATTGTTGCGGTAAAAGACGCTGTTGGCGATCTAGCACAAGCATCCAGACTCATGAATGAAACTGACCTGATGTATTTTTCGGGAGACGACTCAAATGTATTGCCACACCTGGCAATTGGCGCAACTGGACTGATTGGAGTCACTGCAAACGTGGCCCCAGCCGCCTATCGAGAGCTGGTGGACGCAACCAATCGCAATGATTTCCACCATGCGCTGATAGTTCACAATGCACTCGAGCCATTACAGCGGGCCATCATGACACACGTTCCTGGCACAGTGGCTGCAAAGTATGTACTGCGTGGACTGGGCCAAATTGGCTCTCCTCGAGTTCGACTTCCACTTGTTGGTCCAGAAGACGACGAGGCAGCAAGAATAGAAGACGGAATTGAAAAAGTTGGCATAATTCCGGGCTTGTCCTTTACAAACTTTAGACCAGATAGAAATGCTGCCGCTGGCGGTGCCCTTCCGAAGGTGGCTGGCACAACTAGGTAGTAAAAAGAAAGAAGACCGTGGTTCAAACCCTGCCTCATCCAGCACCACTGAAAAAAGACGTAATGCGAATCATTCCACTTGGTGGAATTGGTGAAATCGGTCGAAACATGACCGTGTTTGAGATAAACGGCAAAATCCTGATAGTTGACTGCGGTGTGCTCTTTCCAGAAGAAACCCAACCTGGGGTTGACGTAATCTTGCCAGACTTCGGGTATTTGAGGAATCGATTAGATGACATCGTGGGTCTTGTTCTTACTCACGGCCACGAAGACCATATCGGGGGAGTGCCTTATCTACTCCGCCTAAAAGCTGACATACCAATCATCGGATCTTCTCTGACACTTGCATTTATTGAGGCCAAGCTCAAAGAACACCGAATGACGCCGTATACGCACACGGTACGCGAGGGCGATGTAGAAGTTATGGGTGACTTTGAACTTGAATTCATTGCAGTAAATCACTCGATTCCGGACGCTCTAGCTGTTCTAATAAAGTCCAAGGCTGGAACCATTTTGCACACCGGCGATTTCAAGATGGATCAGATCCCACTTGATGGCCGCATTACCGATCTTCGTGCTTTCGCCAGAATCGGCGAAGCAGGCCTCGATCTTTTTCTTTGTGACTCAACCAACGCCGATGTGCCAGGCTTCACCCCTTTGGAGAAGGACATCGGGCCGGTTCTTCAAGACGTAATCGGAAGAGCCACCAAGCGAGTTATAGTTGCATCTTTTTCTTCTCATGTGCACAGAGTTCAACAAGTGATTGATGCGGCAATTGCCAACAATCGCAGAGTGGTATTTGTTGGACGCTCGATGATTCGCAACATGCAGATAGCTGCTGACCTTGGATTCCTTAAAGTTCCTGAAGATTCGATTGTTGATCTCAAGGACTCTCACAAGCTTGAGCCATCAGAGCTTGTGTTTATGTCCACCGGTAGTCAGGGGGAGCCAATGGCCGGGCTTTCGCGGATGGCCAAGCTTGAGCATGAAATCGAGATAGCCGAAGGAGACACCGTTATTTTGGCTAGTTCACTAATTCCCGGAAACGAGAACGCCGTTTATCGAGTTATTGATGGCTTGACCAAACTCGGGGCCAACGTAATTCATAAAGGCAATGCCAAGGTTCATGTTTCAGGCCATGCTGCAGCTGGAGAGCTACTCTATGTCTACAACATCCTGAAGCCCAAAAACGTCATGCCAGTTCACGGTGAATATCGTCACTTGATGGCCAACGCCAAGGTTGCAGAGCAAACTGGAATTAGTCGTGAAAACATAATTCTGGCCGAGGATGGCTTTGTGATTGATTTGTTCGACGGCCAGGCGAAAGTAGTCGGTGAGGTCGAGTGTGGGTTGTTGTTCGTTGATGGTAAGACTGTCGGAACCATAACTGAGGAGGACTTGAAGGACCGAAGAGTTCTAAGCGAAGAAGGTTTTATTTCGGTGTTTGTGGTAGTTGATCCGAACACCGGACTAATTACCGCAGGACCTGAGATTAGAGCTCGGGCCTTTGCCGAGGAAGATCATGTATTCGATGACGTCAAGCCGCAAATCGAAAAGGCGCTGCTACAGGCTGCTCGTGAGGGGATTCGGGACACTCACTCTTTGCAACAGGTTATTCGAAGAAGTGTTGGAGGCTGGGTTTCAAAAGCTCATCGCCGGAAGCCCATGATCATTCCTGTTGTCATCCACGGCTAGCCGCTCCAGGTTCCGCTGGTTTTGGCCGGGCCGCTAGTAGTTTAAGAGCCATGGCAACCAGAAAATCGCCTCCTGCGAGAAAACGCGCCCCAGCCAAGACTCAGGTTCTAAAGCCCAAGGCTCAGGTGTCAAATCAGGCGCACCCACTGGTTCGTTTCTACCTGTTTTTGGCGCACGGCTTTGGAGGCGCAGCAAGGGCACTTTCCCCAGATCAAATCTCGAAGGAAGACCGCCGAGACGGACTTCCCTTCTTCATGGCGATTCTTGGAGGCCTAGGAGTTGCCGTTGGATGGTTTCTGATTCAAGAACCTTGGGCCCAAACCGTCAATGCCTGGAGCTTCGGGTTGTTATTTGGCCCGGTGTCGTTTGGGCTACCGGTAGTTATGTTCGTCTTTGCCATCTTCCTAGCTCGCCACCCTTCTACGGTCCGCGATAATTCACGCATCGGCGTGGGCTTATTTTTGATGCTGATTACCATCTCTGGTTTTTTCCACCTATTTAGCACTCAACCGCGGCCAACTGATGGAGTGATTGCCCTGGCTCAAGCCGGTGGGCTTTTTGGCTGGCTAATCTCCATACCTTTCTTGGCAACGATTACCATGTGGGGGGCGGTCCCCGCTCTTGCACTTATTGGGTTCGTGGCGGTCTTGATAATGACCAAGACCGCGCCAAACAAGATAGCCGAGCGACTGGGTGAGCTCTATGAATACCTATTTGGATCTTCTTTAGCAGGTGCACACCAGGAATTAGAGCCCGAGGAGACTTCGGACGCTTTTGATGGCACGAAGGTGCCTTGGTGGCGCAAGGGCAGAAAGGACGAAGGGTCCTTTGATTCTGCACTCGTCCAGTCAGAAGCAACTGGCTTGGTTGAGCAGCTTTTTGATCAGGAAGTTCCTGCCACCCGAGAGATTCCAGTGGTACAAACTTCTTCAAGCGAACCAGAGCTCCCCGAGGATCAAGAAGATGAACCGCCCATTGCTCAGGTGGGAAGAATTAATCGCACATATAAACTCCCTGACCCATCAATTCTTGGTGCAGGCACGGTCCCTAAACTTCGGTCCGAAGTCACTGACGCAGTAGTTGCCTCGATTAGCGCGGTGTTCAGAGAGTTTGACATTGAAGCCAGCGTGACAGGCTTTTCTAGGGGACCCACTGTCACAAGGTACGAGGTCGAACTTGCAGCCGGGGTAAAAGTGGAGGCTGTTACCAGACTGGCCAGCAACATCTCCTATGCAGTTGCCTCCAACGAAGTCAGGATCCTGGCTCCAATTCCCGGTAAGAGCGCAATCGGCATTGAGATTCCAAATACCGATCGAGAGACAGTTTCTCTCGGGGATGTTTTGCGCTCGCAAAACTCCAAGTTGTCTCAACACCCGCTCACCATTGGCATTGGTAAAGACGTTGAGGGTGGTTTCGTGGTGGCCAACTTGGCCAAGATGCCGCATCTTTTGGTCGCTGGGGCAACAGGTGCTGGTAAGTCCAGTTTTGTAAATGCCATGATCACCTCGATTCTCATGCGAGCCAAGCCCGCCGAGGTAAGGCTTGTGCTAATTGACCCAAAGCGCGTAGAGCTGGCTGCCTACCAAGGCGTGCCGCATTTGATTACTCCGATTATCACCAACCCCAAAAAGGCAGCAGAAGCGCTGCAGTGGGTAGTTAAAGAAATGGACATGCGATACGACGACCTTGCATCCTTTGGCTTCAAGCACATCGATGATTTCAACCGCGCGGTAGTTGCCGGGGAGCTTTCGGTTCCCGAAGCATCCACCAGAAAACTGCAGCCGTATCCTTACCTGCTGGTCGTTGTTGACGAGCTTGCCGATCTCATGATCGTGGCTCCGCGCGATGTTGAGGACTCAATCGTTCGCATCACCCAGCTCGCTCGAGCTTCCGGAATTCATTTAGTGCTTGCCACGCAGCGACCTTCTGTCGACGTTGTAACTGGATTGATCAAGGCCAATGTGCCTTCAAGGCTCGCTTTCTCAGTTTCATCGGTGACGGACTCTAGAGTTATTCTCGATCAGCCTGGTGCTGAGAAGTTGGTTGGTCAGGGAGATGCTCTGTTTTCCCCGATGGGCACCAACAAGCCGATTCGCGTTCAGGGAGCCTGGGTGGGTGAAGCAGAACTTCACGCAGTCGTTGCACACGTCAAGGCCCAGATGGAACCGGAGTATCGAAGTGACGTTGCCGTCACCGTCACGGCTAAGGTAGTCGATGCTGATATCGGCGACGATCTCGATGTGCTGCTGCAGGCAACGGAATTGATTGTCAACTCACAGTTTGGTTCGACTTCGATGCTGCAACGGAAGCTTCGAGTTGGTTTTGCAAAAGCTGGCCGCCTGATGGATCTTCTAGAATCCAGAAACATCGTCGGTCCTTCGGAGGGTTCAAAGGCCAGAGAAGTTTTAGTGAAGCCCGAGGATCTGGCGACTGTATTAGGCCAACTCAGGGGTGATGTGCCGCAGACTATGAGTTTTGACTCTGGAATCATTAAAGTATCGAATGAGAACGACGACGGCGACGAGGATGCGTGGCAGCTGACGGGCAGGCCGTGAACCTTCCAAACTCCATCACTTTAGCTCGAATAGCACTTGTTCCATTTTTCGTTGCGCTAATTTTGCTTGCTCCAGAACCAAACTCTTGGGAGCATTGGCTGGCTGCTTTCGTGTTCATTCTCGCGATTTCTACAGATGGCATTGATGGTGCGGTCGCAAGAAGAACCGGTACGGTGACTAACCTGGGAAAAATCCTTGATCCCATCGCGGATAAGGCTCTTATTGGCGGAGCACTGCTCACGCTGTCTTATCTTGAGGAAATTGACTGGTGGATCACCACATTGATTTTGGCCAGGGAGATTCTGGTCACGTTGTATCGGGTGGTAGTTGTGAAAAGAACTGTTATTGCCGCAAGCAGCTCTGGAAAGCTCAAGACCATATTGCAGGGCATCGCTATCGGGGCAGTGCTTGTCCCATTTGAGGTTTGGGTGCCAGCCTGGAGCTTTGTTGAGCAGGCGTTGTTGTTCGTGGCGCTGGCATCCACTTTGATATCGGGAGTTCAATTTTTCGTTGCGGCGAACAAAAAATGACTACCGCTCTACAGATTCTTGCTGCACTTAGGTCGGAGAATAAGAAGCTAGTTATCGCCGAGTCGCTAACTGGCGGATTACTAACCGCGGAGTTTGCCAAAGTGCCCGGAGCTTCCGATGTGTTGCTTACTGGAGTAGTTGCCTACGACACAAACTTAAAGCACGAACTTCTTGGGGTATCTAAGCAGCTTCTCGAGAATCAAGGTGCGGTAGATCCTGAAGTGGCCGCCCAGATGGCCGAGGGGCTGAGGGAAAAAATCTCCCTCAAGCTAGGGATAGATCTAGCCCAAATGGTTGCTATTTCGACAACTGGAGTAGCCGGTCCGACCGAGCAAGATGGCAAACCGGTTGGGGAGCTCTATATCGCGGTCTCTTCAGGTCCCGAGGGATCGGTATCAAGCAACGTATTTGCTCATCAGTTGTCGGGGGGTCGAGCCGAAATACAGGAAACTGCGGTTTTGCTGGGACTTGGTCACCTGTGGGAAGAAATTGCGGAATAATCAAGTTGTCGTTAGTCAGCACTAAAATAAAGTTTCGGAAGGAGGGTCAGATGACATTAGTTAGAACAGAAATCGGAGACGTACTTCGCGATTTCAGGCTTCAGAAGGGTCAGACTCTCCGCCAGGTAGCCGGCCGCGCCAGCGTTGCCCTTGGCTATCTGAGCGAGCTAGAGCGTGGCCAGAAAGAGGCATCCTCAGAGATATTGTCTGCGGTGGCCGATGCGCTGGAAGTGCCGCTTTCAGTGGTTCTTCGAGAGGTTTCGGACCGTATTGCCCTAGTAGAAGGGGTACTTCCAGAGGAGTTCATGGCTCAGGCATCCGGCGCTCGCGAAGTATCGGATCTGACAGTTCCTATTGGTTTCGTCCAGGACTTCAACGAGCAGCTCAAAAAGAGCCTGCTTTCAAGCCGCAGCTAGCCTGAATTCAGGCCGAAGTGCGCCTAAGCCAGTTTCACGAACTAATGGCCGATGAGTTCGGTAAGGCCCACGCTGAAGTAATAATCCGGGATTTTGCCCTGCTGGAGCTGGGGGATCAGACCGGAGCAACTTTGCTGGCGAGAGGCGAAGACCCAAAGCATATCTGGCTTGCCATTTGCCGAGCTCAGCAGGTGCCAAAAGAGCGCTGGAGCGGACTGGACAAAAAAGCTAAAAAACAACACGCCGAGTAAATCAACACTCGAAATCTTGTTCGAATCCTGCTAGAGTGCATTTTAGGCAGTTCAAGAGCTCAAAGTTATGCACAAATTGGTGTTTTGAGCCCAGAAGTGTCGGTAGCCAAAAGTAATGTCGGAAGCATCACGAGTCGAAAGAGGAACCACAGATGCCATCAGCTTCAGATCGCGAAAAAGCACTAGACACAGCTCTTGCCCAGATTGACCGTCAGTTCGGAAAGGGCTCAGTTATGCGCCTAGGTTCCGATGACCGAGCCCCGGTTGAGGTTATTCCAACCGGATCCATCGCGCTAGACGCAGCCCTTGGTACCGGGGGCTTGCCACGCGGAAGAATTGTTGAAATTTACGGGCCAGAGTCTTCAGGTAAGACCACCCTCGCCCTTCATGCCATTGCCAACGCCCAGCGCGCTGGAGGAATTGCCGCGTTCATTGACGCCGAGCACGCCTTGGACCCGGAATATGCCAAGGCGCTCGGCGTTGACATCGACGCACTGCTAGTGAGCCAGCCAGACACCGGTGAGCAAGCCCTGGAGATTGCAGACATGCTAATCCGATCCGGCTCCATTGACGTGATAATCGTTGACTCAGTTGCTGCCCTAGTACCTAGAGCTGAAATCGAAGGTGAAATGGGAGATTCCCACATGGGTCTGCAGGCCAGGCTAATGTCTCAGGCACTTCGCAAGCTAACTGGTGGTTTAAGTAATACCAACACCACAATGATCTTTATCAACCAGCTTCGAGAGAAGATTGGTGTGTTCTTTGGAAGTCCTGAGACCACCGCTGGAGGTAAAGCTCTCAAGTTCTATGCCTCTGTGCGATTAGATATTCGCCGCATTGAAACTCTCAAGGATGGCACTGAAGCAGTCGGAAACAGGACTCGCGTCAAGGTTGTAAAAAACAAGATGGCCTCGCCTTTCAAACAGGCTGAGTTCGACATTATCTATGGAGTAGGAATCTCACGAGAGGGAAGTCTTTTGGACTTCGGTGTTGAGAATGAAATCGTGAAGAAATCTGGTGCTTGGTACACCTACGAAGGTGAGCAGCTAGGTCAAGGTAAAGAAAACTCGCGCAACTACCTCATTGACAATCCAGAGGTGGCAAACGAAATCGAAAAGAAGATTAAAGCCAAACTTGGTGTTGGTGTTCCAAGAGCAGTAGCCGACTTGCCTGTCGAGGAAGCCTCTATTCAGGAAGCCCCGGTGGCCTCTAAGAAGGCTGCAAACGCCAGCTAATCATGCTCTCATCGGTCGATAACCTTGAAGAGCGTGCGCGAAACATCGTTTTGAAGTTGCTCGAGCGAGGACCTAAGTCCTCGTCCGAGCTGGCTTCGGCGCTTGAGAAGCACGAAATTCCTAAAGAAATTGCAAAGTTAGTAATTGACCGATTCTCCGAGGTTGAGCTAATTGACGATGCCTCCTATGCCCACCAGCTCGCTGATGCATCCAGGCGCACTCAGGGCCTAGCTCGGTCTATGGTCAAGCGAAAGCTGGCCGATAAAGGCCTTGATCAAGACCTGATCAATCAAGTAGCTTCTGACATTACCGACGAGGATGAGCTCCTAGTTGCAACCGCCTTGGCAATCAAACGCCTCCGGCAACTGAGCAAACTAGCCCCAGAGGTGAGAAATCGCCGGTTGATTGGGTTCTTGCAGCGGCGGGGTTTTGGACCTTCAATTGTTTTCGGCGCCATTAGGGAAGCTGAGGCCGACGCGGTAAAATCAGAAGTCTGATGCTTACCCAAACTCGCAGCTATGAGGTGAGAACCTACGGCTGCCAAATGAATGCCCATGACTCCGAGAGGCTCTCGGGCCTACTCGAGGACGCTGGATACCTGCCAGGTGAGCCCGGTGACTCAGATGTCGTGATTTTCAATACTTGCGCCGTGCGTGAAAATGCAGACAACAAGCTCTACGGAAACCTTGGGACGATGCTGGCCAAGAAGGAAGCAAATCCAAACTTTCAGATTGCCGTTGGTGGCTGTCTTGCTCAGAAGGACCGCGATACCATCATCAAAAAAGCCCCTTGGGTGGATGTAGTTTTTGGTACGCACAACATGGGATCGTTGCCTACTCTTTTAGAGAGAGCAAGGCACAACAAAGAAGCTCAGGTCGAAATCCTCGAGGCGCTGGAGACATTCCCCTCGGATCTTCCAACTAAGCGCGACTCGGTGTATTCAGGTTTAGTATCCATCTCCGTGGGATGTAACAACTCCTGCACTTTCTGTATCGTGCCTCAGCTTCGAGGAAAGGAAAAAGACCGACGGCCTGGCGAAATCTTAAGTGAAATCAAGGCGTTGGTTGACGATGGCGTGATTGAGATTACGTTGCTGGGGCAAAACGTAAATACCTATGGTGTTGAGTTTGGCGACCGTGGCGCTTTTGCAAAATTACTACGGGCCTGTGGAGAGATTTCAGGCCTAGAACGAGTTCGCTTTATGTCTCCGCATCCAGCGGCCTTTACCGATGACGTCATTGATGCAATGGTCGAGACCCCGAACGTGATGCCTCACCTTCACATGCCACTGCAGTCCGGTTCCAACCAAGTCCTCAAGGCCATGAAACGAAGCTACCGTAGTGACAAGTACCTAGGAATTCTTGAGCGCGTGAGGAAGGGCATACCCGATGCAGCGATCACCACTGACATAATCGTTGGGTTTCCAGGCGAGACTGAGGCAGATTTTCGAGACACTATGGACGTAGCCAGCCAAGCTGGATTTTCGATGGCCTACACATACCAGTATTCGATTCGCCCAGGCACCCCAGCTGGAGTGATGGAGAATCAGATTCCCAAAGAGGTAGTTCAAGACCGCTATGAGCGGCTCATTGAGCACGTCAATGAAATAGCTTGGACCGCAAACAAGAAGCAACTTGGTGGACACGTTGAGGTGCTGGTGGCAAACCACGAGGGTCGCAAAGATCAGCAGACCCGGAGACTCACAGGTCGGGCTAGGGACAATCGCCTAGTCCACTTCGAATCTCCAGAGGGCGAGCCAGCTCCTAGACCTGGTGACCTAGTGAGAGTCATGGTTACCGACGCCAAGCCGTATTTTCTGCTTGCCGATAATCCTGCTGCTGGATACAACATTCGGCGAACCCGGGCTGGCGATGCCTGGGAGAATATGGAAGCTTCTTCCTGCGCTACTGATCTTCCTGAAACCAGAAGCGTGAACCTAGGGCTTCCGACTCTTCGCGTTAAATAAATGGCAGCGAAGCTACTTGCTGTAGTTGGTGCTACCGGAACCGGTAAAAGCGAACTTGCACTCGGTCTTGCTGAAAGAATCCAAACCTTCGGACTAAAAGCAGAGATTGTTAATGCCGATGCTATGCAGCTCTACCGTGGAATGGACATCGGAACAGCTAAGTTGCCGATTTCAGAGCGTCGGGGCATTCAACATCACCTGATTGATGTTCTCGAAATAACACAGGAGTCAACCGCAGCGGAATATCAGCGGCTTGCACGAGCGAAGATTCTTGATCTGCAGGCAAAAGGGATAATTCCGATTTTAGTCGGAGGCTCGATGCTGTATGTTGCAGCGTGCCTAAACAATTTTGAGTTTCCGGAGCGTGATCCAGAGCTTCGTGCCGAGCTCGAGATCGAATTGATTGAGCACGGACCAATACACATGCACAAAAAACTTACCGAGCTTGATGCCATTGCTGCGAGTCGAATAATTCCTGAAAATGGAAGACGCGTTGTTCGCGCTCTAGAAATCGTCATGCTTACGGGGGAGCCATTCGCGGCTGCTCTGCCGGATGAGATTGAATCTTGGCAACCGGTTCTCGAGTTTGGAGTGCGAATGGACCGAGAGGTGCTGGTGTCCAAGTTGGAGCAGAGGGTAGTGAAGATGTGGAAAGCGGGGTTAGTTGAGGAGGTCAAGTCTTTGATCCCCCTTGGACTTCGCGAAAGCAAGACCGCTTCGGTGGCAATTGGCTACGCGCAGGCACTTGGTGAACTTGATGGCGAACTTGCGCGAGAGCAAGCAGTTGCCTCGACCACTCAGCTCACCCAGCGGTACGCCAGAAGGCAGGTTAGTTGGTTCAAGCGAGACACCCGAATTCATTGGCTTGACGCTCTTGACACCGGAATACTTGAGCAGGCGTTTGAAGTCATGACCAACGATGGCATCTTGGCTAGTCGGACCTAGGCTTTAGTTATGTCAAAAATTTCGTTCACAAAGGGCCACGGCACGGGCAATGATTTCGTGCTGGTGCTTGACGCTGACGGTGCAATTTCTTTGACCGCATCCCAGATAGCAAAAATTTGCAACAGACATTTTGGAGTCGGGGCGGACGGGCTTATTCGCGTGGTTCGCTCAGAAAATCTTCCAGAAGGTAAGCCCATACTTGAGCAGGAACCAAATGCAGTTTGGTTCATGGACTACTACAACGCTGACGGACAAGCCGCCGAGATGTGTGGAAACGGGATAAGAGTTTTTGCACGCTTTTTGATTGAACGTGGGCTTGCTGAAATAGCGGGAGGTTCGACTCTTCCGGTGGGCACTCGAGACGGAGTCAAGGACATAACAAAGTCAGCCAATGGCTTTGCCGTTGATCTCGGGAGATGGCGTCTAGATGCCGAATCACTAGTTGAAGCAACCGGTCTAGGTGTTGCTCGTCCCGCGCAAGGAATAGACGTAGGCAACCCTCATGCGGTCGTAGCTTTGGCTACTGATTCTCAATTAGCGGCGCTGCGGCTAGTGGATGCCCCTTCAATTGAACCAGTGCCGATCAATGGGGCAAATGTGGAATTCGTTGTGCCAAAAGAGCCTATGGTAAAGGACGGGGTCGGGTACATTTCAATGAGAGTTTTCGAGCGTGGGGTGGGGGAGACGCTTTCATGTGGCACCGGAATCGCAGCAGCAGCCCTGGCTACCAGATACTGGGCAGGCAGCGATGCGCCGAATCAATGGCAAGTATCTGTTCCAGGTGGAACGGTTGCAGTTCGGATGTTTGCAACCGAAGATGGCGAACACGTAGGAATTAGCGGACCCGCGGAAATAAGCTTTGACGGCGAAATAGATCTAGCGACTCTCTAGGAAATCCTCGTCACCTTTATTACTCGGTAAGTTTTGACCGAAGTATGACGAGAAACTTCATAGCTTGAAGCTAGCTCCTCAGTCAGCCACTTTTGCAGAGAATCTGAGCCTAGGTTTTTTTGAACAACAAGAAACGCTTGACCTCCACTTTCTAATCTTGGAAGCCAATTCAAAAGTAGGGCGTGTAATTCCTTTTTTCCGATGCGAATCGGGGGATTTGACCAGATTTGCGAAAATGTCAAATCTTCGGGTACTTTTTCTGGAAGCGCTGCAAAAATATTTGTAAGCCCTAAATCGTCTGCGTTCTTGGACGTTAGCTCAATCGACCGGTTATTTATGTCAACCGCCCAGACTTTAGCAGTTGGCTGAATCCTCGCGAGGTTGAGGGCGATGGGCCCCCAACCACATCCCAGGTCAAGCAAGTCACCTGCTTGAGCAAGATTATTCATCTGATCGATTAGCACTTCAGTACCAACATCTAGTTGCTGAGGGCTAAAAGTACCCGAAGCTGTTGTGACTTGGGTTAACACTCCGGCGACTGGAATCTCGATTGATTTTGATTTTAAGGGACTCTTGGGTTCCTGGGAAAAGTAGTGTTCCTCAGACATGAGGTCAATCTATCCCACTTCTGATTACTAGGGTTGAGGCATGGATGAAGAACCAGAGCGCGCGGAGTCGATAATTGACCGGATTCTTCGCCGGGATGAGCGGGCAAAGGGCTTTGGGGCAGGTGACTCCTCTTCCTTCGACGGTGACCAGTTAGAGCTCGAGGAGCGCTCGGCACTCAAGCGCGTAGCGGGGCTTTCTACGGAACTGCAAGACATCAGTGATGTTGAGTACCGTCAGCTGAGGCTAGAGAAAGTTGTTTTGATTGGGGTTTGGGGTAAGGGGACGATAGCCGACGCTGAGAATTCAATTCGAGAGCTTGCCGCACTTGCCGAAACCGCTGGCGCTGAGGTCCTCGACGGTCTGCTACAAAGACGCGATTTTCCGGATGCGAAAAGTTATCTAGGCAAAGGTAAAGCGCAAGAGCTAAAGGCAGTAGTGGCAGCTTGCGGAGCCGACACAGTGATTGCTGACACCGAGCTGGCTCCCAGTCAACGAAGAAATCTCGAGGACATTGTCAAAGTCAAGGTTGTGGACCGAACGGCAATCATCCTGGACATATTTGCCCAGCATGCAAAATCGAGAGAGGGTAAGGCTCAAGTTGAGCTAGCTCAACTTGAGTACCTTCTTCCAAGACTTCGTGGTTGGGGTGAATCGATGTCTCGTCAGGCCGGTGGTCAAGTAGGCGGTGGAGTGGGAATAGGCTCTCGTGGACCAGGTGAAACCAAGATTGAACTTGACCGAAGAAGAATTAATACGCGAATGGCAAAGCTCCGTAAGCAAATTAAGGAGATGGCACCAGCCAGAGAAACTAAACGTTCAACCAGGTCAAAAAATCAAGTCCCTTCGGCCGCTATTGCCGGTTATACCAACTCAGGAAAATCATCGCTTTTAAACAGGGTTACAAGTGCTGGGGTACTCGTCGAGAACGCTCTTTTTGCAACCCTTGATCCGACTGTAAGGCGCGCAGAGACATCTGATGGCCGGGAATACACGCTTTCTGACACGGTTGGTTTCGTTCGAAACTTGCCTCATCAACTGGTTGAGGCATTTCGTTCCACAATCGAGGAGATCTCCGGAAGCGACCTGGTTGTTCATGTGGTCGACGCCTCACATCCTGATCCAGCCAGCCAGATTCAAACGGTAAGAGACGTTTTGACGGAGGTAGAGGCGACCGATATCCAAGAGCTGGTGGTTTTCAATAAGTGCGACCTAATTGACGAGACAGAGGCGTTGGCACTTCGAGGCATGGAACCCGGTTGTCTTCTGGTGTCGGCAGCAACCGGTCAGGGGATACCTGAGCTTCTGGCAAAAATTGAGAGCCTGCTCCCAAGGCCGGAAGTTTTTATGCGGGTACTACTTCCTTATTCTCGAGGGGATCTAGTTTCTAAGATTCATTCAGAAGGTAAAGTGTCCAGCATCGAGCACCGAGAAGATGGCACGTATGTTCAGGCTCTAGTTAAGCCGGCATTAGCTAGCGAACTGGACCAGTTTTCGCTAGATGCTTCTTAGAACAGCAACAACTTTTCCGAGAATGACAGCATGATCGCCCAAGATGGGTTCAAAACTTGAATTTCTAGGTAGCAGCCACGTATGGCCATCGCGCTGTTTAAATGTTTTGACAGTCGCTTCCTCTTCAAGAAGTGCAGCGACAATGTCGCCGTTCTCGGCAGTTTGTTGCTGACGGACCACAACCCAGTCACCATCGCAGATGGCAGCGTCAATCATAGATTCGCCGACGACCTTTAGAAGGAACAGGTCGCCCTTACCGACTAGTTGTCTTGGAAGCGGGAAAATCTCTTCGATGTTTTGCTCGGCGGTTATTGGGCCACCGGCGGCGATTCGACCAACCATTGGCACCATTGCGGCATCCCCAATCGGCGTCACATTCTCCACGTCGGCGCCGGGGTCAGCTTCAAGTCCAGGAACTTCGATAAGCACATCTATGGTGCGCGGTCTTTTAGGGTCACGGCTTATGTAACCAGCTAGCTCCAGCTGGTTGAGCTGATGGGTCACAGACGACGGGGATGAAAGCCCCACTTCGTCCCCAATTTCCCGCATGCTCGGGGCATAGCCTTTGTCCAGCTTGGACCGTTGAATGGCTTGCAGAATGCGCTCCTGCATGGCGCTGAGGCTCGAGGCCCGGCGTGTTGGCTTTTTGGCGTCCATTTCACCCTTTCAGAAAGGCCCAAATCAGGCTGTTATCGAAACTTTATTCTAAATTTGGCTTTAAATCAAACACATTTTCGAAAATTTTCGTATTTGCTTGACAAAATGTCGGTGGTTGCTTGTAATCTTGTTCTAAGTAGAACACTTGTTCGAATTCCTCAAGGAAAGGTTCCAAAATGGCAGCAGCAGTGTCCACAGCAATAAAGCTTCACCCAATGAGCCTCAAGCGTCGCGTCAGGCTCTCCCGCACTCTGTTTTTCCTGTCCGGGATGATCCTTGTGATCGCCGGTTTGGCTTTCAACCAAAGTGCAGTCGCTACCGATCAGCAGCTGATGAGCTCAAATGCCTTCAACTACGTGTCTGTCATGCCAGGGGACACGCTCTGGGAATTGGCCCAGACTTATGCCGAGGACAAGAGCCAGCAAGACTGGATTGCGGAGATTATTCTTCTCAACAACTTATCTAGTGCGACCCTTGTTGCAGGAGACAAGCTAGCCCTCCCATAGAGTCTCAAACACTAGTTTTTTACTAGCCACTAATCTTGAGGAGTGGCTAGCCTAAAGACTTTTCCAAACGAGATTCCAATGACAACAAACGCCCAAAGCTTTTGGCTGGCCAGCGAGTGGGAAATCTTTTCCAAAACTCCCGGGCCCATCAAAGGTGCGTAAGTGAGCGCTGTCGTAGTAGTTCTTGACTATGGCTATGAGTTTGATGATTTGCTGATAGCCGCACTTGAGTCATCAGGCGCCCAGGTCGAAGTTAGCGCTGACTCAGCCAAGGTCCAAGCCGCCGATGGGTTAGTCATTGTTGGCCAAGAAGATTTCCAATCTGTAATGAAATCACTTAAAAAAGTTAGAGCACCAGATCTAGTCGATCGGCGTTTAGCAGGTGGGAAAGCAGTTCTTGGAATATCTGCAGGTATTCAGATCATGTTTGAAGAACTTTTTGATGATGACATTCTGACCGAAGGACTTGGCCAGTGGCCCGGAGCCGTGCAAAAACTTAAGTCTTCGCAATTTCAAGACTCGCCCTGGAGGGGTGTCTCGGCAGCTGTGGACTCAAAGTTGTTTCATGGAATCGAGAACGAGTTGTTTTACTTCGCCAATTCCTGCGCTGCTACAGAATTCCCACTCCAAGTTGAACCGCCTTTTATTGCCCCGTTATTGACATTTTCCAATTACGGTGAGAAACACATTGCGGCCGTTGAAAACGGGCCATTGACTGGGGTCCAATTTCATCCGGAGAAATCCGGTGATGCTGGAATCGCTTTGCTTCGCAACTGGCTGGCAGCATTTTAGAAAGGCTATGATTTGGCAAACTATCTAGAGTTACTTCCAGCCGTCGATGTTGCTGACGGTCGGGCTGTTCGTCTAACTCAAGGAAAATCCGGCTCCGATACACACTCCGGATCTGCGCTTGAGGCTGCCTTAGCCTGGATTGAAGCTGGAGCTGAATGGATTCATCTAGTGGATCTTGATGCTGCCTTTGAGCGCGGGGAGAATCGAAAAGTCATACAGGAAGTTGTATCGGCTTGCTCTGGAATAAAAATTCAACTATCAGGCGGCATTATTGATGACACCTCCTTGAAAAATGCTCTCGATAGCGGGGCAACTCGGGTAGTTCTGGGAACAGCAGCGCTGGAGAATCTTAATTGGGTGGGGAGTGCTATCGAAGAATTCGGTGACCTGCTCGCCATTGGGATAGATGTTCGTGGAAAAACTCTTGCAGCTAGAGGCTCAACTAAAGAAGGCGGCGAGCTGTTTGAGGTATTGGAACGCCTCGAACAAGCAGGAAGTTCGAGATATGTAGTCACTGACGTTACTAAGGACGGAGCTCTAGAGGGCCCAAACTTTGAGCTTCTTAGTCAAGTTCTCGCAAGGACTCGAAAGCCGGTGGTAGCAAGCGGCGGCATCTCAAATCTTGAGGACATATCAGCATTGAGGGAACTCGTTGAAAAAGGGCTAGAAGGTGCAATTCTTGGAAAAGCACTCTATGCCAAGCGCTTCACTCTCGAGCAAGCGTTGGAAATTGCAAGTAAGTGAGCGAGCCTACGGATCCAAACCGATTCACTGACTCAGCAGGAACTCTCTGGCAAGGTAGGAGTTTTGATAAGAATGTCTTTAGGGACGACGATGGCAAGGCTCCGCCAAAACTTATAGAGGCGATTGCAAAGTTTCGATCAGGCGAAGCTCAGGCTGAGGAAGTGGTTGATCAATTTCGCGTTTCGAGGCTTTTGGTTCCACTGTTGGCAAATCTAGGCGAATCGGAAGTTGGTCCCCACGGTCAAACGGTTGACAAAAGTGCTGAGCTATCGATTGTCACAGTGAAGTCCCCAGACAATCAGGATGCTCTGGTTGTATTCTCATCGGTCGATGCGATGAACAGATGGAATCGCTCATCTCGTCCAGTCCCTACTGACGCGATTCGAGTCACCCTTGCCGCTGCGAGCCAGATGAGCACGCGAGTTGTATTAGATCCAGGAAGCGATACCGAATTCGTTATTCGGCGGCCAGCGATTGCGAAAATTGCCCAATCTCTTCCATGGCTACCGCCAGATAAAAATCCAGCAGTTAAACAGGTAATTGGCGAGTCAATTCTTAGTGAGCCACTGGTTGTTGGATTTGAGCTTTCAACTGCCGATCCAAATTCGATTCTTCAGGGGGCCGAGCTCCAGATCATGATGCGGCTTCAAGCTGGGGCAGAACCGGCTGTGGTTCGAGATCTAATCGAGCGAATTAGCAGTTTTTGGTCAGAATCTGCCGAATTTGCCTCGTCAGTAGACTCGGTCTCAATCAAGCTTCAAAGCTAATTGACTGGCCCGGTGTACTTTTCTCCAGGTCCCTGACCGGGGGCATCTTTAATTACGGACGCTTCGCGAAAAGCCAATTGAACCTGGCGGAGAGCGTCTCGTAGAGGCCTTGCGTGATGATCCCCCAGGTCTGGTGCCGCGGCAGTGATTAGACCTGCTACGGCGGTAATGAGTTTCCTGGCCTCATCGAGGTCGCCTTTTCGGCCGTCGGCTGCAAGCCCGCACTGGACCGCCGCCACACTGAGTAGGTCTACCGCATATCGACCGATTACCTCAACGGCTGGCAGATCCGAAATCTCGGTGATCTGGTCTTCGATCTTGTCGTATTCAGACAACTATTCTCCTTTTGGGGCTTTGATGCTAGGCTATCCCATGGCTCCGAGGTCTAGGCCTCGGTCAGAAGTGGATTAGTTTCCCACCCGCGTCTACCGAATTAAAAGGTTGCCGGGTAAAGCTTTTTTGCGTTCTGCATTTCCTTGGGCATGTTGTTCTTGGTGTGGCCATTTGTCACGTCGATAAGGAGAACCAGATCAGCGATCCCCGCATCAATGACCGCATCCGAGTACCAGAGGTTCGCCTCGTGGGTGCACTGGGTGAACAGGTTGGAGTTGTAAAAATCGAGGATGCTTTGCGCATGGCGCAAGAAGCAGACTTGGACCTCGTAGAGGTTTCACCACAATCCAGCCCTCCGGTTGC
>CAEZVM010000012.1_pt1 | contig 24004 bp, 25 predicted proteins | sample 7264751 | NCBI WGS metagenome assembly CAEZVM01 (sample SAMEA6813857, study PRJEB35770) | uncultured Rhodoluna sp. | biome: Freshwater; feature: Freshwater reservoir; material: water | place: Czech Republic | collected 2017-05-23 | depth 0.5m m | reverse complement strand
GTCTATACCAACCAAGGAAACGGGCGTCAAGGTTGCAGGACCGGCGACATGAGCCTCAGCGCCCAGCGTGTCAAGAAGAATCAGATTCGATCTAGCAACGCGGGAGTGGGAAATATCTCCGACTATTAGGACTTTTAAGCCCGTGAGATCCCGACCTCTGTTGTCAGGCCAAAACGACTGACGGATGGTCATTGCATCAAGAAGTGCCTGACTCGGATGCTCATGAGAGCCATCCCCAGCATTGATTACTGCAGAATCAACCCAGTCGGTGTGAGCCAAACGATGAGCCGAACCGCTGGATGAATGCCTTAGGACGATAGCGTCGGCCCCCATCGCTTCTAGTGTTTGCGCGGTGTCTTTGAGTGACTCCCCTTTGGACATCGATGAGCCTTTAGCCACAAAGTTGATCACGTCCGCTGAAAGTCTCTTCGCCGCTAATTCAAAGGAAATTCTGGTTCGTGTCGAATCTTCAAAGAATAAGTTAACAACTGTCTTGCCACGAAGTGTCGGAAGCTTCTTGACTTGTCGGTCGTTGACTTCGGCCATGTCCTCGGCTAAATCCAAAAGTGCGACCGACTGCGCGGCATCTAAATCACTAGCAGACAAGAGGTGTCTCATGACTCAATCACGACCTCGTCCACCTCGTCAATCTCACTGAGCTTTACAAATATATGCTCAGCGGAGGAAGTCGGAAGATTCTTGCCCACGAAGTCAGCCCGTATCGGAAGCTCCCGGTGTCCGCGGTCAACCAATGCAGCAAGCAGAACAGCACTTGGTCTGCCGTGATCATTTAGTGCATCCAAGGCAGCTCGAACAGTTCGCCCGCTGTAGAGCACATCGTCCACCAGCACTACTGTCTTATCGGAAATTCCGCCTATTGGAACAGAAGTCACGCCTGGGCCACGAGTTGGCTGCTGGTCCAGGTCATCTCTGTAGAGCGTGACGTCAAGAGACCCAACTGGTACATCTGTCCCGGAATGCGTCCTAATGATTCCGGCGATTCTTTCGGCAAGAAAAGTACCGCGAGTAGGAATCCCTAAGAGAACAAGGTCTTCAAAACCGTGATTGGCCTCAAGAATCTCATGTGCAATGCGTGTTATGGCTCGATGTAAGTCATCGGCGGTCAAGACGGTGCGTTTTGGCAAAACGCCCACCTCCTTCTCCGCCTCACAGGACGGTACTTAAAGGATGTATCTTCAAGATGCTAGCAGAAAAAACTTATCTTGCTGTTCTAGTGTTCGAAATTGCCGACAGTAAGCCGTTCACAAATACACCGGATTCCTCCGTGGAATATTCACTGGCGAGGGCCACTGCCTCGGAAATTGCCACTCCATCTGGTACTTCATCATTAGAAAGGATTTCCCAAACAGCAACCCGAAGAATGGCTCTGTCAACAGCCGGCATTCGATCAATGGACCATTTGTGCGAAAACGAGGCGATTCGGTCGTCTATCTCAGCGTGAGAATCAATTACCCCGGCAACTATTTGCCTGGCGTAGCCAACAATTTCGTCCTGATTTTGTCTATCGGTTTGAGTCAGGGCTGTAGTGTCCAAAAGATCAGAAGGGTTTTGCTTCCGCATGTCCGCAGCGAAAATGGCGTCAAGCGCCATCTTCCTGGACTTGGTGCGGGAACTCACTTCTTAATCAGTAACTCGGCCGAGGTACTCGCCAGTTCTGGTGTCGACGCGAACCTTGACGTTCTGTTCGATAAACAATGGAACCTGAATCTGTAATCCGGTTTCAACGGTTGCTGGTTTTGTTCCACCGCTTGAGCGATCGCCCTGCAAGCCAGGTTCTGTATAAGTGATCTCTAGGACCACCGATGCAGGAAGTTCGACATAGATTGGGTTCCCCTCGTAGACCGCCACAACCGCCCCTTGATTCTCAAGAAGATAGTCCTTAGCTTCACCCACGACTTCTTCACTTAGGGTCATCTGCTCGTAATTTTGATTGTCCATAAACACGTAGCCCGAGCCGTCGTTATAGAGGTAATTCATCTCACGCTTGTCAACATTTGCGGTCTCGACTTTTACTCCAGCATTGAATGTTCGCTCAACTACTTTGCCAGTCAACACATTCTTAAGCTTGGAACGAACGAAAGCTGGGCCCTTGCCTGGCTTCACGTGCTGGAATTCGATAACTGTCCAAAGCTGGCCATCTATGTTTAGAACAAGTCCATTTTTTAGGTCGTTTGAGGTTGCCATAAGTCGTGCTTACTCTAGTTTCTGTTTGTAGTCGATTGAATTAAGGCAATTCTAGCGGTTCAAACCGAAAGCTGACGAAGAGCCAGCTTGTAAGAGTCGAATCCAAATCCGGCAATGACACCCGTTGCAGAAGCTGATATGACGCTCTTATGTCGGAATTGCTCTCTAGCGTGAGGGTTTGAGATGTGAACCTCAATCAAATTAGCCCCGCTAGCAGTATGAGCTTTGCACGCATCGGCCAAGGCATAGGAGTAGTGGGTGAATGCAGCCGGGTTTAGCACAATGTCAACCTTTGCATCAGTTGCTTCGTGGATTGCGGCCATAAGCTCGGCTTCGGAATCTGATTGCATGATGTTTAGATCTAGAGATAACGCTTTTCCAAGGGCAAGCAACTGATTTGTCAGGTCCTGGAAGTTCAAGCTTCCGTAAATGTCGGGCTCTCTTGAGCCGAGGCGCTGAAGGTTAGGGCCGTTAAGAACAAGAACTGACTTCATAGAAAATAGCCTACTCAGCTATCTCTTGAAACGCGGTGAATAGCATCTCTTCTGTTGGAGCCTGCATAATCGTAGGTTTTGCGATGTCGTCAAGGACCACGAATCTGAGGTTGCCACCTCGGGACTTCTTGTCGATTTGCATGTTAGACAGAAGCTGGGGCCATTTCTCCGCCGGATAGCTAATCGGAAGGCCCAGACTAGAAAGCAAATCTCTATGGCGCTTGACTACCTCTATGGGGAGCCTCCCATTTAGGTGCGCCAGTTCTGCAACGAAGATCATTCCGATTGAAATTGCTGCCCCGTGCCGCCACTTGTATCTCTCGGCTAGTTCTATGGCGTGACCAAGAGTGTGCCCGTAGTTCAGGATTTCCCTAAGCCCAGACTCTCTAAAGTCCTCGGCAACAACAGTGGCCTTGACTTGAACACTTCTACGAACCAGATCTTCACACTCCAAAGACAACGGATCAACAGCCCTTTCAAAATCAGACTCAATGATGCTGAGAATTTCAGGGTCGCTTATAAATCCGCACTTGACAACTTCGGCAAACCCGGCAAGTAATTCATTCTTGGGAAGGGTTGCTAGAGTGTCCAAATCAACGAGCACTGCAACTGGGGAATGAAACACACCAACAAGATTCTTACCCTCGCTGGTATTGATTCCAGTTTTGCCACCTACAGCAGCGTCCACCATGGCCAGCAATGTAGTTGGTATTTGTACGATGCCGACTCCCCTAAGCCAGGTGGCAGCAACAAATCCGGCTAGGTCGGTAATAGTGCCCCCGCCGAAGCCAATGATCGTGTCAGTTCTTGAAAACTCCGACTTTCCCAAAATACCCCAGCAAAAAGCAGCCACTTCAACTCTTTTTGCTTCTTCGTTATCGGGTACCCCTGCCAGCAGGACTTCAAAACCTTGGGACACTAAATAGTCCCTAAGCTTTTCCGCACTAACAGCTAGTCCGACAGGATGAACGACTAAAACCTTTTTTGCGGAGCCAAGATATTGCGGTACTTCGTCTAGAAGGCTTCTACCAATCACAACCGGATACGGATTCTGACCACCCACGGTGATCCGGCTAATCTCAGCCACGAGCTAACACCATCTGGGCTATGAGAGGGACTATTGAATTCAAGGACTTCGAGCTGGTATCCACTTCGAAGGTCGCTACCTGCTCATAGAGGGGCTTTCGCTCCTCGTAGATACGCTTCCAGTCCGCTACGCCGTTTTTCAAAAGTGGCCTTTTTCCAGCAAGTAATCGAGATGCCATGTGTTTACCGTTGGTCGAGAGGTAGATAACAAGACAGCCACGAAGAGCATCTCTGTTAACTTGTTGAGTTACAACTCCGCCCCCTGTTGCAACAACGCCACCGGTTGCAAGTGCAATCAGTAGGTGCTTACTCTCAATCGTCCTAAAATGCTCCTCACCAAACTTCGTAAAGATCTTGGAAATTGCGCCGTGTTCCTTGACGATTTCTTTGTCGGTATCCAAAAAGTTTCTTCCCAGGTACCTAGCGAGTTTCTTCCCAATAGTGGTTTTACCTACACCCATCGGTCCTACTAGTACAACTGTTTCGTTCACTAGTTATCGAAGGACTTTAAAACAGCTGGGATGCTTTCCAGGTAGGACTTCAGATTGCGCTTGGTCTCGTTGACGGAATCTCCGCCGAATTTCTCAAGCACCGAATTTGCTAGAACCAACGCAACCATTGCCTCTGCGACGATTCCAGCGGCAGGCACAGCACAGACATCCGATCTTTGGTGGTGAGCTTTTGTGGCTTCTCCGGTTGCGACGTCAATGGTCGCCAGAGCCTTTGGGACAGTAGAAATTGGTTTCATGCCGGTTCTAACTCTTAGAACTTCGCCAGTGGACATTCCGCCCTCTATACCTCCGGCTCTTCCAGACACTCTCCTGACTAATCCGTTTGCGTCACGTTCGATTTCGTCATGCGCCACGGAACCTCGACGCCTCGTTGTTTCAAATCCGTCTCCGACCTCAACACCTTTGATGGCCTGAATTCCCATAAGAGCTCCGGCAAGTTGGGAATCTAATCTACGGTCCCAATGAACGTAAGACCCGAGACCCGGGGGAAGTCCATATGCAAGCGTTTCAACAATTCCTCCGAGAGTGTCTCCACTCTTGTGACAGTCATCAATTTCCTGCACCATCAAATCGGAAACCGACTTAGAAAAGCAACGAACTGGATCCTCGTCAAGAGCGGACACGTCTGCTGGCTTTGGAAGCTCTCCATCTGTGTAAGAAACTGGGCCAATCGCTACGGTGTGTGTCACAAGTTCAATTCCTAGTTCGGCAAGAAATTTTGCTGCGACCTCGCCCAGCGCAACACGAGCTGCAGTTTCCCTAGCGCTAGCTCTTTCTAAAACAGGTCTTGCATCCAAAAACCCATACTTTTGCATCCCAGTAAAATCGGCATGACCTGGTCGAGGTCTAGTCAGCGGTTCGGCTCTCGCCCCAGAGATATCGCCCTCTTCAACAGGATCCGAAGCCATAATCTTGTCCCACTTTGGCCATTCGGTGTTTTGAATAGTTATGGCAACAGGACCACCCTGAGTTATTCCATGCCTCACCCCGGCACTGAGGTTCACTTGATCTTGCTCGAACTTCATTCGAGCACCGCGTCCAAATCCGAGCCTTCGTCGTGCAAGTGCTGCCTGGACGTCCGCTGTGGTAACTGAAACGCCAGCTGGCAAACCTTCCAGGGTTGCGATTAACTCCGGTCCATGGGACTCTCCTGCAGTTAGCCAGCGCAACATATTTCTAATTCTGGCACAACCGCGTCGAAAGGCAGACTATTTTAATGAAACCGCTGCACTCATCACTTGGTAGAGCTCACTACGATTAATCTCAACATCTCTGGCAAAACAGTCGACAAAGATTTCAATCTGATTTATCGCCTGCCAAATCAACATTTCAATGCCTGATATAACTCGCTCTGTTCCCCAGGCAATGGCTGGTTCGGATGGCCAGGGGCTGTAGGAAACATCGAACAGCCAGCCACTTGGCTTGATTGGCTCCTCTGAAATTTCCGCCCAAATCTCAGAAAAGCTTCCGGCTGGAACCAAGGACAACACAAGATCAGCATCAAAGACGGAACGTGCCTCCAACTCCAATATAGAAACGTTCATTCCCAGCTGGTCTGCAAATCTTTGCTGCTCTAGCAAGCTCTCGTGATTCCTAGCCAAAAGAACAATCGTGGCATCGGGGCAAATGACTCTAAGAGCAGCCAGCGCGGAAGTTGTCGTGGCGCCTGACCCAATAATTGAAACAGTCCTTGGAGGGGGCACCTTGGCAAGTGCTTGTTCTAAGCCAAAAACATCCGTGTTTGAGCCACGCCATCCACTCCCGCTTCGCAACAGCGTGTTGACAACCGAAGTTGTCGATGCTGTGTCACTGTGTTGTGTGGCAAAATCAAAGGCCTCTTTTTTTAGTGGCATGGTTACGGACGCTCCCGAGAATTCGCTCTCGGTCAAAAATCTCTCCAGATTACCAGGGGGAACTTCACGCGCTTCGTAAGAAAAGTCCAATCCCAGGTGTTGATAGGCAGCCGTGTGGAGGTTGGGGGAAAGTGAGTGATTTATTGGTGAGCCAATAACGCAGAATTTAGTTGTCATACCAGCCCGGGTTCTCGAGCTCCCACTTTCTGAGAAGTTTTACGTACTCCTCGTGCTGAGCGAGAGTTTTAGAAAACTTTGTTTCTCCCGTCGCCAAATCTATCGTTACGAAAAACAACCAGTCCCCTGCTGCCGGGTTTAGGGTAGCTTCAATTGCAAGAGCTCCAGGAGACGCAATAGGCCCTGGTGGCAAACCCTTGACGAGGTATGTGTTGTAGCCATGCTTAAGTTGTTCTTCCTTGCTAACTTCAGACATATCCTTGCCGCTGTAGCTGTAGGAAATCGTTGGATCGGTTTCGAGTGGCATGTCACGCTCAATTCGATTTGCGAACACTCTGGAAACCTTGAAAAAATCTTCTTCATGCTTGGCTTCGCGTTGGACAATCGAAGCCAATGTCAAAAGCTCATGCCACTGACTTACAGGCACCCGAAACTGCTCCAGCTCCTTCTCCATGCGAGTGACCATTGTCATGATTATGTCTTTAGCGCTGGCTTCCTTGTCAAAGCTGTAAGTAGCTGGAAATAGATATCCCTCAACAGTCAAAGCCTGGTCTGGAATCCCTAGACCCTTGAGGTCCTTCGCCGCAAGCTCAAATTCACCAATTGGAATCCCAGAGACTCGTGAGAGCTCCTCGAAAATTTGGACCGCACGATATCCCTCGGGAAGTGTGACTTTATAGGTCATTACATTTGAAGAATTAGATAGCACCTCAACTGCTGCTTTGTTACTCATCTTGAGTTTTAGAGTGAAACTGCCTGGGTAAAAAACGGGGTTAGTTTCGATTAGGTACCGATAGAAACTGTCAAAATCTCTTATGACGCCAGCGTCAACTAGTTTCTGGGAAATAGCGAGACCGTCTTCCCCGGACTCGATACGCACCACAACTTCCCCAACTCCGGGACCCTCGAAATCTAGAGTGGTTAGCTTTAGATACTGCGCCCGAAGTGCGTCGTAGTTTAGAGCAACAGCGCTCGCACCTATTAATCCAAGAGTAAGCAGCACGGTAATCGTGGTAAAAAGTCTTCGCGATCTACGCGCCGATCGTCTATTCATCAAGATCACCAACAAGTCTTCCTGGAGCCAGGCCTGATAACCGCTCGCTGTTCAGAGCCTGCTCTAGAATTTCCACTGCGCTGGCACTGTCTATCAAGTGCTTCGAGGACTTTGAGTCCTTGCCTGATTCACGAAGTTTGGACGAGGCGCTCACAGTTGTAAGTCTCTCATCTACCAGCCGAAGCGGCACGGAAATCGAAGTGGCAATTTCTCGAGCCCACATTCTTGCGTCCTCGGTAGATTTTGTTGCCTCTCCAGACAGTGCAATCGGATCACCGACAATCACCTCAATAACTGAGAGTTCAGCTATCAGTTCAGAAATCGACTGGGCGTCCTTGTCGACATGACTCGATCTTGCAAGTGTCGGTAACGGTGACGAAAGAATACCCTCTGGATCGCAGATTGCCAGACCAATACGGACTGTACCGACATCGACTGCTAGGCGTTTACCTTTTCTCATCTAGCTTGGAATTGAGCTTTCGATGACTTTGAAAGCTTTCGCAAGGTCCTTGACGTTGGGACCGCCGCCTTGAGCGAGGTCATCTTTTCCACCGCCACCACCACCAAGAATGGCAGAAGCTTCCTTGACTAACTTCCCACTTCCAATTCCTAAATTCTGGGCTGCTTTAGTTGTTGAAACAATTAGGACAATCTTTCCGGCGGACTCTCCAGCAATTGCAACCACCGCTGAGCCGGGTTCAAATCTTTCTCTCAACGCTACGGCTAAATCCCTCACCTGATCAGCAGACTCAACTGGACCAATTGTTTCGAGTATGACCTTTGTGTTGCCAATATTCCTAGCGCCTGCTAAAAACTCTGGAATCCTGAGCTTGAGCTGGTCCATCGAAAGAGTAGCTAATCGCTTTTGAGCGAACTTTAGGTCCTCAATAGTTGCGTAAATCTTCTCGGTTAGCTGTTCCTTGGGCACCTTCATGGCTTCAGACAGGGAAGACACTAGAGCGCGCTCAAGAGCCAATGCTTGGAAAGCTTCGAATCCCACCAAAGCTTCAAGTCTTCTTGAACCTGACCCAACCGAAGCCTCGCCAATGAACGAAACTAGTCCGACTTGAGAGCTCCGAGATACGTGAGTTCCTCCGCAAAGCTCCCTTGACCAAGGTCCGCCAATTTGGATTACTCGAACGCTCTCGTCGTAAGTCTCCCCGAAAAGCGCAACCGCGCCAAACGCCTTCGCCTCTTGGACTGACATGAACTGTGAACTGACGGCCAAGTCTTGGCGTATAGCCCGATTCGTGACTTCTTCAATCTCGGTCTTTGTTGAAGCCGAGAGAGATTCCCCCCAAGAAAAATCCAGACGCATGTAGCCGGGCTTGTTGTAAGAACCAGACTGAAGCGCTTGTGGTCCAAGAACCTGTCTAAGAGCTGCGTGCACAACGTGGGTTGCAGAGTGCGCTTGCGCAGCCCCTAGGCGCCAGTCGGCAGAGACCTCGGTTGAAACTTTGGCCCCGATGGAAACAGATCCTTGCTTCACAAGAACTGAGTGACTAATCAGCCCCTTGACTGGCTTCTGCACATCCAGAACTTCTAAAGAGAGTCCATCCCCCAGGATCAAACCCGAGTCACTATCTTGCCCTCCGGATTCGGCATAAAAACTTGTTTCATCAAGGATTACTTCAGCGACTTCGCCTTGGGTAATCTCCTTGACAACTTTTCCTTCGCGAATTAGACCTAAAACTTTCCCTGAGCTAACCAGCTCATCGTACCCAGTGAACTTGGTCGTGCCAATTGACCGGAATTCCCCGTAAACAGAAAGATCGGCGTTGGTGGATCGCTTCATCTTCGCGTCGTCTTTGGCACGTTGACGCTGGACGTTCATCAATGATGTGAACTTCTCGCGGTCAATGTTAAGCCCAGCTTCTTGAGCAATCTCAAAAGTTAGATCTACTGGGAAACCATATGTGTCATGGAGCAAGAAGACGCTATCACCAGTCAAGCTCGAAGCCTTAGATTTCTTAGCCTTATCAATTTCTTCGTCGAGAACGAGTAGGCCTGAATTTAGGGTTCGAAGAAATGCTTCTTCTTCGTTAACGGCGGTTCTTAGAATCCGATCAAAATCCGTTTCAAGCTCAGGATAGCTAGGCTTCATCGCATTCATCGATGCTGTAAACAACTCTCTAAAGACTGGAGTCTCTACACCCAAAAGTCGCATTGCTCGAATTGCTCTTCTTAGTAGGCGTCGAACCACATAACCTCGTGCATCATTAGCTGGTGTCACCCCATCTCCAATCAGCATCAATGAAGACCTGATGTGGTCTGCGACAACTCTGAGGCGAACGTCATCTTCTTGATTTGCGCCGTAAGTCTTACCTGAAAGGTTTGCAGCGAGATCCAATACTGGACGTACTTCATCAATCTCGTATAAGTTATCAACGCCCTGGAGCAGGAAGGCTACTCTTTCTAAGCCCATACCTGTATCGATATTCTTGGAGGGCAGCTCACCTAAAATCTCAAAGCTGTCCTTTCCGGTGCCGACTCCGCGTTCGAACTGCATGAAGACCAGATTCCAGATTTCGATGTAACGATTTTCATCTGCTACTGGCCCTCCCTCGTTGCCGTACTCGGGTCCTCGGTCAAAATAGATTTCCGAGCAAGGACCTGCAGGTCCTGGTTGACCGGTTGACCAGTAGTTGTCTTTCATTCCGCGCTTTTGGATGCGCTCCATGGGTATGTTTGCAACGTCCCGCCATATTTTTATGGACTCGTCATCGTCTTCATAAACTGTCACCCATAACCGCTCTGGGTCAAAAGCAAGGCCGCCGGACTCGAGACTCGAAGTGAGGAACTCCCAGGCAAACGCAATCGCATCAGCCTTGAAATAATCTCCAAAAGAGAAATTTCCATTCATTTGGAAGAAAGTGCCGTGGCGGGTGGTCTTGCCTACTTCATCAATATCTAAAGTCCTGACGCACTTTTGCACACTGGTAGCACGCTTGTATGGCGCCGGAACTAGCCCTGTCATGTAAGGAATAAATGGGACCATTCCGGCCACTGTAAACATGAGAGTCGGGTCCTCTGATATCAAAGACGCGGACGGAACAATTTCGTGGTTTTTGCTGGCGAAATAATCGAGCCAGCGCCGACGTATCTCGGCGGTTTTCAATTTGTGCCCCTACTTGCCAGAAGGTTTAGCTTTGGGCTCGGACTTTTCTCCCGCGGCTGGCTTAGGTCTTGGCTTCACGATCTCCGCTTCACGCTCTTGATAGCCTTCTAAGACTGAGTCCTTGAAATCCCGAACCGTCAGTTTTGCGTTGTCATAGACCTTGCGCGCGGCAGGATTCTCTTCAATCTGCCTGGCCGCAACTGCTCCGAGGGCAATACCAGCCATAAACCAAACAATTTTCTTCATCTAACTACTTCTTCTTTCCAAGTAAATTGCTAAGGAATCCACCTAGGCCGGCCAGTTTTGCAAGCGAGCCCCCCATCGAGGAAGTGAAAACAGCCACCAGAGAAGAAAGATTCGACGTGACAGCCGAAACGTCGGTTGTGATGGAATCAATCTTCTTTAGCTGACGGTTGGTTTCCTCAAGCGTCACTGTAAGCTCAGCCACCATCGGTGTGACCTCTTCGGTCATCTGTACCAAAGAATCAGCACTTCGATCGATTAGCTTGCCAAGTTTGAGAATTGGGACGGCAAGAAAGAGCACCAGTACAACGAATCCGCCCGCAGCAATCAAGCTAGCGATTTCGGATCCTGACATAGTGCCCTCCTTACCTAATGTGAACTATCTAGCTGCGTAGTACTCAACGACGAGCTGTACTTCACAGGTGACTGGAACCTCTGCTCGAAGGGGACGACGCTCTAGGGTCACGTGAAGCTTGTCTAACTCAACGCTGATGTATCCAGGAACCGGAGGTAGGACATCTACGTGTCCACCAGCTGCTGCGACCTGGAACGGCTCGGTCTTTTCGCTCTTCTCGTGCACGTGAACTAACTGACCTGGCTTTACTCTGAACGAAGGACGGTCAACGCGCTGACCATCAACCAGGATGTGGCGGTGAACAACCAACTGTCTCGACTGGGCAATCGTACGAGCAAAACCGGCACGTAGCACAATGGCATCAAGCCGCATCTCTAGAAGCTCAACTAGGTTCTCACCAGTCAAGCCCGGAGCACGCTTTGCCTCTTCGAAAGTCTTTTTTAGCTGGGCCTCACGGATGCCGTACTGGGCCCTTAGGCGCTGCTTCTCACGAAGACGGACTGCGAAGTCGCTGTCCGCCTTGCGCTTAGTGCGACCGTGTTCACCAGGTGCGTAGGGACGCTTCTCAAGGTATTTGGCTGCTTTTGGGGTTAGTGCAATCCCGAGCGCGCGGGACAAACGGGTCTTACTGCGGGTACGCGATGTCTTAGACACTGCTTCCTTTCAAGTTGTTCCAACAAAAAGTAAAAGCAATAGAGGAATGCCTTCATATTGTTGCCTAGAAAGGTCTGCTAAATGACACTCGCAATCTGTACAACCCCTCGCAGCCGCGCTCAGGATTCAAATTGGCAACCTTGAAAGTTTAGCACCGAAAGCGAAGGCCCATCAAGCCTTTTTGCCCTGAACTATGCTTCGAAGGGCCTCAAGCCTCTCGGCTAGAGAGCGCTCTTGGCCTAGCGGCTTTGGCTGATAGTACTCCCTATGCTCGCCCAAGTAATTCTGAGCAACTACCCCGTGCTCGTGATCGTGTGGGTACTTATACACCTGGTCAGACCCAGCACGTGGCGAGGCTGAACTTCGAAGTTCTAGCGGGATAATCGGTGCGAATCCAGAGCGGACATCCTCGATAGCCGAATTGATGGCCAAATATGCTGAGTTTGACTTAGGTGCCAGTGCCAAATATATGGTTGCTTGAGCTAAGGCGATGCGAGCTTCCGGCATCCCAATGCTGGCGACAGTATCCAAACAAGCCACCGCCAAAGGTAAGGCTGATGAGTCCGCTAACCCGATGTCCTCTGATGCCAAGACAATAAGTCTTCGGGCTATAAATCTAGGATCTTCACCCCCCTCAAGCATGCGGGCTAGATAGTGAATAGCAGCATCTGGATCCGAGCCTCTAACAGATTTTATGAAGGCGCTAATTGTGTCATAGTGCTGCTCCCCCTCTTTGTCGTAGCGCACAAGGGCGGTTTCGAGAGTCGCCACCACGTCTTCGAGTCCGATCTCGGCAGGGCTGGTCTTAGAAAACTCAATCGCTCTAGATGCAGCTGCCTCCAAGACAGTCAAGGCTCGCCTGGCATCGCCACCTGCAATTTGACAAATGCGACTGCTCGCCTCAGCGCTAATCGATACTTTGCCAGCTAATCCTGCGGGATCATCTGCTGCCCGAAGAAGCAATTGCGCGATGGCTGTTTCTGAAAGCGACTCTAGCTTGACCACTAGAGATCGAGACAATAACGGCGCAATGACCGAAAACGAAGGGTTTTCAGTTGTGGCAGCGATCAGCACTATCCAGCCGGCTTCCACCGCGGGAAGAAGCGCATCCTGCTGGGCCTTGGAAAATCTATGAATTTCATCAAGGAAAACTATTGTCGCAACCGAATAGAGCTCCTGATCGGTTCGAGCCTTATCTATAACCTCACGTAGTTCCTTGACGCCCGTTGAAACCGCAGATAGTTCAACGAACCTTCTTCCTGAGCCATTGGCCACGGCCTTGGCAATCGTGGTTTTTCCCGTTCCCGGTGGACCCCAAAGCATCACAGAGACCATGGCGGCAGCTTCACCGCTCGGTGGTTTAGCCAGCATTGCAAGTGGTGACCCAGCCGCGAGAGCCTTGCCCTGACCAACAATTTCCCCGATGACTCGAGGTCGCATCCTTGCCGCCAAGGGACCAGATGAGCCAAATAGGGAGTCGTTCATTTTTCAAGGCTATAAGAAAGCTTGTCAAAAGCTTTGTAAACTCTCTATGGACCATAAAGCTAGGGAGAAACCACCACCGTGAGCACTCAGAAAAAGATCGCAAACGCCGCCTCAAGTCGACTATCGTCATTTCAGGCCAAGCAAACACTTGAGACCTCGAAGGCATCAAGACGTAAGTCAGACAACAGACTCGCGGTAATGCTTGCTGGCGGTGCAATCGCGCTCGCATTGGTTGGTCAACTCGCCTATTTCAATTTTGGGCCAGGGTCAGTGACCGATACCGCAACCGACACCACTGAGGTCCCTCCTGTTGAAAATTCCGAACTTGTTCCGGATATAGCCTTGGCGGAGTCGAGAATCTGGACTGGATCAATGAATGTCGGCGATGCAAGTCTCGAACTTGAGCTTGATGGTGTTAGCGCACCCCAGGCGGTCGCCAACTTTATTTCTCTGAGCCAGTCAGGTTTCTTCGAGGGCGTTTCCTGTCACCGTCTGGTGACAGATGGCATCTATGTGCTTCAGTGCGGCGACCCAGACGGAACTGGGGGTGGCGGACCCGGCTACAACTTCGGCCCTATCGAAAACGCCCCTTCCGATGACTTGTACACCAGTGGTTCACTTGCAATGGCCCGCGTCGGGGGCGACGGATCTAGCATGGGGAGCCAATTCTTCATCGTCTACCAAGATTCCACTATTCCTTCCGACAAGGCTGGAGGCTACACAATATTTGGAAAGATCACTAACGGGCTAGATCAACTGGAACCAATAATCTCTGCAGGAGTCGAAGGTGGTGCTAGTGATGGCCCACCAGCCCTCGAAACTATTCTCGGCGCCATCCAACTAAGATAAAGAGCGACCTAAAACTCACATGGAGATCACTGTGCCCCCAATTTCTAACTCTTTCGGCCGAGTCGATAATGAGAACAATGTTTTTGTTAATGACAATGGAACTGAACGCAAAGTTGGACAGTACCCAGGCGTGACTGAGGCCGAGGCACTGGCGTATTTCGAACGCAAATTCCATGAGCTTGAATCAAATGTCCGAATTCTAGAGCAGCGAGTCAAAAACAACGCAGACGCTACAAGTATTGCGACAGCTGCAGCCAAGTTAGCAAGCGACCTTGTTGATCCAACTGCGGTGGGCAATCTTCAGGATCTTCGCGACCGGGTCGCGGCCGTGACCCCAAACATTGAAAAGATGCGTGCAGAAAAGGCTCAGGCAAACCAAAAAGAGACTGCCGCTGCTCTAGAGTTGCGCAACGAAATCGCTCAGAAGGCAGCGATACTCGCGGACAAAGATCCAAAAAAGACTCAATGGAAGATTGCCTCAAAGGAGATGTCAGATCTCTTTGACAGCTGGCAGGCCTCCCAAAAGTCAGGATTTAAAGTACCTCGAAAAGAGGCGGATGCAATCTGGAAAGTGTTCTCGCAGGCCAGAACAAAATTTGAATCAAACAAGCGCGCCTTCTTTGCTGAGTTGACTCTAGTCACAAAAACGGCTCGCGCAAAAAAGACCGAGTTGGTTTCAAAGGCAGAGAGTTTGGTCGCAAAAGGCGCTGAAGCTGCAACCGACTACCGGAAACTGCTCGGCGAGTGGAAGCTCTCTGGTCGATCACAGGGTAAGCAAGACGACGCCCTCTGGGACCGGTTCAAGGCTGCCGGGGACGCCATTTACTCTTTGCGCAAGGAGACCATAGCCAAAGAACAGGTGGAGTACTCGGCAAATTACGAGGCTAAGGTCGCCCTAATTGTCGAAGCCGAGAAGCTAGATCCAACTAAGGGTCTAGCCGAGGCTAAGAAGCAGCTGCTCTCAATTCAACAACGCTATGAGAAGGCCGGCAAGGTGTCTCGGGAGAAGATTCGCGAAACCGATGATCGCATGCGCGCGGTTGAGAAGAAATTCAAGGATCTCGAACAGGAACACTGGAGAAAATCCGACCCGGCGGCCATTGAGCGCACCAACGGTGTCTTGTCACAGCTTGAAGAGTCGATTGCCAACATTGAGTCAGATCTTTCCGCTGCCACAGCCGCAAATGATTCAAAGAAAACAAAGGAGCTCACCGAAGCTCTAGCTGCTAGGAAGTCCTGGCTTGAGGTTGTTAAGCAAAACGCTAGCTAACTACTGAGACACTCGGTAGACGTCGTAGACCGCTTCAATTCGCTTCACAGCGTTCAGCAGGTGCTCGAGAGCTCCAGGGTCACCCATTTCGAACACGAACCTACTAAGCGCTACCCGGTCGTTTCTTGTTGACACCGAAGCCGAGAGAATGTTCACGTGGTGTTCACTGAGAACCCTTGTTACATCACTAAGCAACCCAGACCGATCCAGAGCTTCGACTTGAATCTGGACCAAGAACAGTCTTTTCGACGAAGGAGCCCAGCTAACATCAAGAATCCGCTCGGGTTCCAGTTCAAGTTGACCGACGTTCTTGCAATCGGTTCGGTGGACCGAAACACCAGTTCCACGAGTGACAAAGCCCATGATGTTGTCTCCGGGCACTGGCGTGCAGCACCTAGCGAGCTTCACCATAACGTCAGCGTCACCCTTGACCAAAACGCCTGAGTCACTGCCTCCAATGTGACGAAAAGACTTCGGTGCCGGAGGCAACTCAAACTCCACGTCATTATCGTCTTCTGCTGAAGAACTCGAGGTAAGTTTGTCCACCACGGATTGAGCAGAGAGTTGACCTTCGCCAATTGCAGCAAATAGCGAACTTACGTCGCTCAGCCGAAGATCCGAAACAATTTTGGTCAAAGACTCGGCAGACATAAGTTGCTGAAGAGGAAGATTTTGCTTGCGCATTGCCTTGGTAAGGGAATCCTTGCCTTGCTCTATGGCTTCCTCTCGTCTCTCTTGGGAGAAGTGGTGTTTAATCTTGGCCTTGGCTCGTTGTGACTTTACAAAATTCAGCCAGTCCAAACTCGGTGCAGCGTCAAGGGACTTGGAAGTGAATACCTCAACAACGTCTCCGGAGTTTAGGACCGACTCCAGAGGCACCAGGCGTCCGTTAACCTTGGAGCCAATGGTTTTGTGCCCAACTTCAGTGTGTACTGCATAAGCAAAATCAACTGGAGTCGCTCCGGCAGGGAGCCCAACTACTCGCCCCTTTGGAGTAAAGACATAAACTTCTTTTGCTCCAATTTCGAATCGGAGGGCATCCAAAAACTCGCTTGGGTCTTGGGTCTCAGCCTGCCAGTCAGACAAATGCTTAAGCCAAAGCATGTCGTCTTCCGTGGTGGTTTGCGATTTTCCTGCTTGCTCCTTGTACTTCCAGTGCGCAGCAACACCGAATTCAGCCCGGTTATGCATTTCGTTGGTTCTAATCTGAATTTCAACAGCTCGCCCACCTGGACCAATAACAGTTGTGTGAAGCGACTGATACAGATTGAACTTCGGCATAGCGATGTAATCCTTGAACCGGCCAGGAACTGGATTCCATCGGGAATGCAGCGCACCAAGAATTGCGTAGCAATCCCGAACGGTTGGAACCAAAACTCGAATTCCTACAAGATCATAGATGTCGTCGAACTCTCGACCGCGAACCACCATCTTCTGGTAGATGCTGTAATACTGCTTCGGTCGTCCGGCAACTCTGCCCTTTATTTTGGAGTCTTTGAGATCCTCTTCGATTGAAGATATAACCGCATCGATATATTCTTCACGCTTTGGAGTTCGCTGGGTGACTAGGTTAACAATCTCCTCATACACCTTTGGATAGAGAATCTCGAATGATAGATCTTCGAGCTCAAGTTTGATTGTGCTAATGCCCAGACGATGAGCTAGTGGGGCATAGATTTCTAGAGTCTCTTGGGCCTTGCGTTTCGCACTGGCTTCGGAAACAAATTTCCAGGTTCTGGCATTGTGTAATCGATCGGCCAGCTTGATGACGAGAACTCGGATGTCCCTCGACATCGCCACGACCATTTTTCTGACTGTCTCTGCCTGAGTGTTATCACCGAACTTTAACCTGTCTAATTTGGTTACGCCGTCAACCAGCATCGACACTTCTGGTCCGAAATCACGTTCTACGCTTTCAAGTGAGTATCCGGTGTCCTCCACGGTGTCGTGAAGCAAAGCCGCGGCAATTGTGGTGGCGCCAATACCAAGGTCAGCAAGTATCTGAGCCACCGCTAAAGGGTGAGTGATGTAGGGCTCGCCAGATTTACGCAATTGGGTAGCGTGGGCCTTTTCGGCCGCAACATAGGCCCGTTCAATGATTGCCGTGTCGGCCCTTGGGTGGTTTGCCTTTACTGCACGAATTACAGCCTGCAACAAAGAGTTGTAAGCCCCTGGCTTGGCGAAAATTCTGGGAAGGCGTGAGCGAAGGGAGTTTGTACCCAGATCTGTCATGACCTACTCCCATGCTCAAGTGGTTCAAGCCTAATGGGGCAATACCAACAGTGGTTATACCTTGGCGGTCACTGCCTTCGGGGAGAACTTTCGCTCGCGCTGTCGAAGGTCCACATACAGCGGGCCAGCAATGAAAATAGATGAGTACGTTCCGGCGATAATTCCGATGAAGAGGGCAAGAGCGATGTCCCTAAGCGTTCCAGCACCAAGAATCACGGCGCCAATAACCAAAATTGAAGCCACTGGCAAAACTGCAACTACTGAGGTGTTCAATGACCTAACCAAGGTCTGGTTGATTGCCAGGTTTACCTGGGATGCAAATGTGGTCGTCTCAGAAAACTCAACATCTAGCGTGTTCTCACGAACCTTGTCAAATACCACCACGGTGTCGTAAAGCGAATATCCCAAGATTGTTAGGAATCCAATCACTGCAGCTGGTGTGATTTCGAAACCCACTAACGCGTAAACACCGAGCGTGATGACCATGTCATGAACAAGTGCCATCAAAGCCGCAACAGACATTTTCACTGTCCGGAAATACAACGCCATCAGAAGCGTCACAAGAAGTAGAAACACCACTAGTGCTATGACGGCCTTTTCAGTGACGTCCGCTCCCCAGTTGGCACCAATAAACGAAGACGCGACCGCACTTGACTCAACTCCATAGGCGTTAGCAAGGGCAATACGTACCTCTTCCGAGGCTACGTCGTCTAGCTGCTCAGTTTGAACGCGCACCGAGTTTAAACCAACAGTTGTTATCAGTGGTTCACTGGCCGGTTCGATTGAGCGGACCGCGTCACGGGCTAGCTCTTGCGAAGAACTTGCAACGCCGTCAATGCGGAATTCGCTACCCCCACGGAATTCAATTCCGAAGTTAAAGCCACCCTTAACTACCGGCACAAGTATCGATGCAATAACGACAATAATGCCGACGAAGTACCAAACCTTTCGTCGACCGACAATATCCAAAGATTTAGAACCACTGTATAGGTCGTTGCCTAGATCCTTAAGTTTGGACATTAGTTGTCCCCTGTCTTGTTGGCGGCCGCTAGCGCTTCCTGCGCTTTGCGCTCAGCTATGGTCTGTCTCTTGGCCGCTTCCTTGGATGCCTTCTCGGCTTTACCGGAACCCAGTGTCTCCGCGATCCTGAATTTTCCTCGCCCAGCGTATCCAGACGCCGTTAATGCCTTGGAGTCAAAACCGGACCAAGGGTGGCCTGAGCTAAAGAACTTGGTCCTAGAAAGCAACTGAAGAAATGGGTGAGTAAACAGCAAAACAACAATAAGGTCAACAATGGTTGTCAGACCTAGAGTAAAGGCAAATCCTCGAACGTTTCCAACCGTTAGCAGGAACAATGTCGCTGCAGCCGTAAAGCTAACTGCATCCGATGCCAAAATCGTTCTTAGTGCTCGTTTCCACGCATTCTCGACGGCAACTTCGAGATTTCGACCTTCACGTATCTCGTCTCGAACGCGTTCAAAGTAAACGATGAACGAATCCACGGTGATACCGATGGAAACAATTAGCCCTGTAACTCCAGCAAGTGATAGTCGGTACCCCTGTCTCCAGGACAGCACTGCGATAAACAGGTAGACCAGCACTGCCGCAATCAACAGCGAGCCAATGGTGACAATCGCCAATCCTCGATATTGGAATACCGAATAGATAACAACCAAAAGAAGTCCAATAAGTCCGGCAATCAAGCCGTTGGTGAGTTGATCAGATCCTAGCGAAGCCGAGATATTTTCTTGACTCTCAACTTCAAACCCAATTGGAAGTGATCCATACTTGAGCTGATCGGCTAGAACCTTCGAGGAGCTTTGATCAAAGCTTCCAGTAATTTGGGCTGAACCATTGGAGATTACCGCCTGAGTTGCAGGAGCAGTGATAACAAAGCCGTCCAAGGTGATGGCGAACTGGTTTCTCGGTGCAGCAAGCGGGAAAAGTCGTTGAGTCACATCAGCAAAGGCCTGAGTTCCGGCTCCATCAAAATCTAGATTTACGGCCCAGGTGTTGGTGGAAGCTCCCGTAGAGGTTTGAACCGTTCCGTTTGATGCATCCGAAATGTCTGCGCCCTCGACCTCCACAGGACCCAGAATGAATTTCTCGTTGCCTGTCACGTCGCAGGTGATAAGGGGAATGGTGGGATCGTCTACCTGGCCGGCCTGTCTAAAGGGCACCGCACAATCCAATGCGTCGAAGTCCGAGCGCAACTCGGCACTAATCCAATTCAAATCGCTTGGGTCGGTTGGGGCTGCGCTTGGAAGCGCGGGCGTGTCTGGCACCGCGGATGCATCAGGCTGTGGAGTGCCTTCTCCATCTATGGCGGCTCCCCCGGTGTCAACCGCGGAAGTAGGTGTTCCAGCGCTAGTTAAAAGTACGGCGCGGAATTCAAGCTTCGCGGATGCTTTTATCAAGGCGAGCGTGTTGTCGTCCGGAACACCTGGAATTGAAACAATGATGTTTCTATCTCCCTGTGTGATTACTTGGGACTCGCTAACACCGCTGGCATCAACGCGCTGGCGAATGATTGAAACGGCCTGATCTAGTTGCTCTTGGGTTACCGCTTCACCGTCTAACAGCAGCGGAGAAAGAATCACCTGAGTTCCACCCTGAAGGTCGAGGGCAAGCTTTGGTGTGAAGCTGGCGTTCTCGTCAGATAGCGACCCGACAGCTATGAGTGCCGTGAGGCCTATGATTATCGCTAGCAGCCAGGACAACGATTTACGCGCAGACTTCACAGTGTTGGACACAGACAAAAGATTAGCCCTTACTTCTTCTTTGGCGCAGACTTGGCGGCGGACTTTGCAGCCGGCTTACTGGCAGACTTCGCAGGTTTTTGCTCTTGCTCAATGCTTCGGACGGCGCCAGCAGCTACTATCATCTTTTGACCTGGAGCTGTCTCAAGTTCAATTCGGCCTTCCGAAACGTTTGTGATTCTTCCAAAGATACCGCTCGTGAGCATCACGTAGGCACCCTTAACTACCTGATCACGAAGTGTGTCTGCAGCCTTCTTCTTTTTTCGGCTTGAGTAAAACAGCATCGCTGCTAAAAAGGCAAGGGCAAGAAACAGAAACAGGCTGTCGTCCATGGGTTTAGATACCTAACTGGAGATAGTTCGTAAAAAATTGACACGAATTTGCGTCCTATTGATTATAACCGCAGGCCTAGGTGGCGGTGGGCCAGTGCTGTGGCCTGCCTGCCCTTTGGAGTTCGCTCAATGAGGCCCTCTCGCAGCAAGTATGGCTCAACAACCGACTCGATTGTGTCCGGCTCTTCACCAAGGGCCACGGCCAAGGTAGTTAATCCAACGGGCCTTCCCTCGAACTTCTCAATCAGAGCCAGCAAAACCTGTTTATCCAATCGATCAAGACCCAGAGAGTCCACCTCGTAGACATCTAGCGCTGACACAGCCAGTTGCTCTGAAATTGAGTCTGTGCCTTCTACTAAGGCGAAATCTCGAACCCTTCTCAGAAGTCGGTTGGCTATGCGGGGTGTCCCCCTCGATCTTGAGGCGATCAGCTCAATGGCCTTGCCCTGCATCGATATCCCCAGTTTTTTTGCTGCTCTGGACAATACCTGGCGAAGCTCTTCGGCCAGATAGAACTCCAGGTTTGCAGTGTAACCAAAACGGTCACGTAGCGGATTTGGGAGCATGCCCGATCGCGTGGTGGCTCCAACCAATGTGAAGGGCTCAAGGTCAAGCGTTATTGAACTCGCTCCCGCTCCTTTGCCAACCATAACGTCGACACGGAAATCTTCCATGGCCATATATAGAAGCTCTTCAGCAGGCCTTGCCATGCGATGGATCTCATCAATGAAAAGAACCTCGCCTGAGCTAAGCGATGAAAGAACCGCTGCCAGATCTCCAGCGTGTTGGATTGTTGGCCCGCTGGTCATGCGTAGCCCTGAACCAATCTCGTTCGCAACAATCATCGCCAAAGTAGTCTTCCCAAGGCCCGGAGGACCTGCCAAGAGGATGTGGTCAGGCGATCGGGTTTGAAGAGCAGCAGCCTTGAGCAACAAGTCGAGCTGTTGCTTTACTTTGGATTGGCCGACAAATTCCTCGAGACTGGTTGGACGCAGAGCGCCCTCAAAAGCTAAGTCGGTGTCACTAGCCTGGCCGTCTAGTAGCTCACTCACGCCTTACGCGCCTTAGACAGAAGTTGTAGTGCAGCCTTTAGGAGATCCTGGTCCGACAAGTCTGTTCCCTTGACCTTCGAAACCGATTCCCTGGCTTGGCGTTCACTCCAGCCAAGTCCAACCAAGGCAGAAACAGCCGACTCGAAACCTCTTGGCTCAGGTGACGCGGACCCGCCAGCAATCATCTTGCCTGCCAGCGTTAGCACGATTAGCTTTGCGGTTTTTGCCCCGATTCCGGAAACCGCCTTAAAGGTAGCGTCTGACTCATCGGCAATGGCTTGAGAGACTTTATCAACGCTCAGCTGGGCCAAGATAGCAAGTGCCGACTTCGGCCCTACGCCATTAACGCTCCTAAGTAGTTCGAAAGCGTCCAGCTCGTCAGTAGTCAAAAAACCAAAAATTGTAAGAGCGTCTTCACGCACAACCAGGCTCGTAAAAAAGGTAGCGGTTGCACCAACACTGAGCCTTGGAGTTTTGCCTGTGGTTGTGTGGACTAAATAACCAACACCGTGCACGTCCACCACCACTTGCCCGTTTGAGCTAGCTAGGACCTTTCCAGTCAGAGACGCGATCACGCACTTAGCCTACTTAGCGTTTGCTTTTTGTGGTTGCTGATTTTGCAGCTTCATGCCACTTAAACTGAGCCTTTGTGTAGCTCGTGGAAGTGTTCACGCCCCGAAAGGCCTGGCAAATCGCGATTGCAAGAGCGTCAGCGGCATCGGCGGGGCGGGGAACTTCCTTGAGCCCAAGAAGCTGAGCAACCATCGAACCGACCTGTGCCTTTCCAGCTCTTCCAGAACCCGTTACCGCGGCCTTTACTTCGGTTGGAGTGTGCATTGCTATAGGGATGGAGTACTTGTTTGCCAGGAAGATTGCGACACCCGAAATTTGCGCAGTTCCCATAACGGACGAAAGGTTTTGCTGCGAAAACACTCTTTCTATTGCAACGACATCAGGTCTGTTCTTCTTGATGAGCACTTCAAGCTGCTTTCCAATTGACCCAATGCGAGCGTCCAGTTCTGCCTCCTTGGACGAAACTAGAACCGTTACGTCGACTAAGGAAACCTTTCGACCTTTAGCTAGTTCGACAACCCCTACCCCACAACGAGTAAGCCCCGGATCTATGCCGAGGATTCGGGTCACTACTCAGCCTCTAGCTCGACCAGGACTTCAGAAGTGATTTCAAAATTCGCGAAGACGTTTTGGACCTCGTCTGAGTCTTCGAGAGCGTCAATGAGTTTAAATACCGTTCTGGCTGTGTCGGCGTCTACCGGCAATGTAGCAGCAGGGACAAATTCTACGTCGGCACTCTCATAGTCCAAACCGGCTGACTGCAAGGCTGTTCTCACGGCCACCATTGAAGACGGGTCAGTTGTGACAACAAAACTTGACTCTCGTACTTCGATGTCCTCAATACCAGCGTCCAACCCCACTTCAAGAACTCGATCCTCCGTTACTCCATCCGCTTTTTCGATTGTGATTACGCCCTTTCGGCTAAACAAGTAGGAGACGCTGCCTGGATCAGCCATATTTCCGCCGTTTCGCGTGACAGCTAAACGCACATCAGCTGCAGCGCGATTTTTGTTGTCGGTTAGACATTCAATCAGCAAAGCTATTCCGTTCGGGCCATAGCCCTCGTAAAAAATAGTCTGATACTCCACTGCGTCTGCGTCTTGACCTGAGCCTCGCTTGATGGCTCGCTCAATGTTGTCGTTTGGCAAAGAACTTTTGCGTCCTTTTTGGACAGCATCGTAAAGAGTCGGGTTTCCATCTAGGTCGGGTCCACCAATCCTGGCAGCAACCTCTATATTCTTTATCAGCTTGGCAAAGAGTTTCGCTCGACGAGAGTCGATGATGGCCTTCTTGTGTTTGGTAGTGGCCCACTTGGAATGACCGGACATTACTCTCCTTGATTGGCTTCGCTATGAATTCTAAGTGAGAACGCAATTTCTAAGTTGCAAGCATTCCCAAAAAATATTCGTGAACGCTCTTCTCCCCCGTAAGTTCCGGATGGAAGGAAGTGGCCAGTAAATTGCCCTGCCGAACCGCGACTATTCGGCCGTCCTCCAAAGTTGCAAGAACCTCGACGTTCTGACCCACACGTTCCACTATCGGTGCACGGATAAATGCTACTTGCGTCAATGCGCCAGCGAACAGTACCTGCCACTCAAAAGAGTCAAGTTGAGAGCCAAACGCGTTTCGCCTGACGGAGATATCCATCACCGCAAGGCTTTTCTGCCCAGCTGCGGAATCTAGAACCTCGGAGGCCAGAAT
>CAEZVM010000011.1_pt1 | contig 29044 bp, 24 predicted proteins | sample 7264751 | NCBI WGS metagenome assembly CAEZVM01 (sample SAMEA6813857, study PRJEB35770) | uncultured Rhodoluna sp. | biome: Freshwater; feature: Freshwater reservoir; material: water | place: Czech Republic | collected 2017-05-23 | depth 0.5m m | reverse complement strand
AGAACTTGCGTCTGACCCCGGCACTTCTAAACGGTATCTTCACCGGCAAGATCAAAAACTGGAACGCAGCCGCAATCAAGGCTGAAAACCCAGCTGCTGCTCTTCCAGCCAAGGCAATTCAGATTGTTTACCGTTCCGGCACCTCAGGAACTACTAACAACTTTGGAAACTTCATGGCTCAGAATGTAGGTGGAAAGTGGAAAGCAGCGGATGCATGGGCTGACGCTTCTGGAAGCACCAAAGGCACCGGCGCAACAAACAACGCCGGTATGGTGACCACGGTAAAGGGTCTTGCTAACTCGATTGGTTACGCTGACGTTGCTGACGCAAAGGCTGCAAAGCTACCATTTGCCTCTCTCAAGAACGCCATGGGTCAGTATGTCCAACCAACCGCATCAGCGTCTTCAAGATTCTTGGCTAAGCAGACCATCTCCTCCAGCGGTGAGCTAATCATCAACCACAAGTCAAAGATCTCTGGTGGATACCCAGTAGTTCTAGTTTCCTATGGTCTAGCTCCAACTAAAGCATCGAACCCTACAAAGGCTGCTGCAGTGAAGGCATACTTCACTTACCTAATCAACACCTGTGGCCCTAAAGAAGCCGCTAAGGGTGGATACGTTGCAATCTCTGGTGCACTAAAGACTAAGGCACTAGCTCTGATCGCGAGAATCAAGTAATAAACTAAAAAACAAGTGATCTCCAGTCACAAAAGCGCGGCCCTTCGGGGTCGCGCTTTTGTGCTGGAAACTTGAAGGAGAAGCTAATGCGCAAAGCAACAACCATCAAGACCGCGGCACTTGCGGTTTTTGTAAGTTTGTCGCTTACCGCTTGCGATCCACCAATGCCGCAGGAACTACTGGTAGCCCAGGCTGAGCTTGAGATTCTTTGCGAAGAAGGCGACACCACCGTGAGTTTGCCAGAAGCCATCAGCGATCTAGGTTTTAGTTGGGCTGACGCTGTAGCTGTTGGATGCGAGAGTATGTCTCTTACTCCAGTCGAAGAATTTGCAACCGATGCCGGAATTTTACTTTCCGAGCAATCACTGATTGCCTCCCGCTGCACACCGTTTGCAACTGTGCCAATCGCAATTGATGCCGCGGTACTAGTGACAAACATCCCTGGCTACTTCGAAATTTATCTTTCCCCGGACCAGATTATTGACATCTTTAATGGGACTATCACCAACTGGGCTGACCCTGCGCTGGTTGTGAACAATGAAGAGTATCCAATGCCGGACCTTCCAATTGTTTTGCCCACCGAGGCAACCGCCTCTTCGAAGCAAGCACTCTCCGACTGGATTTCGCGCCTTGCTGGGGAACCGCTAGATCTTTCGGCTATTGCCGACTCTGCCGAATTCAGTGAGTCGGTGTTTGCAATGCCATTTGAAGTAGGGGCGATATCTATCGCCAGCGTCAGTGCGGCTACCTTCGCTGGATCTTCGATCGTTGCTATCGTCCCAACCTCGGGTGACCCAGACAGCATGATCCGGGCCGACTACGAAGCCATTCTTTCTGCTAAGACCCAGCTGGTTTCAAATCTCGAAGGAGAACTTCTGACAGTTTCGCTAGATCCCTCGATTGAGCCAACTGCGGAAGAGGGTTTGACTGAGGTGGTAGCCCCATATCAGGCGATTTATGCCGTCAAGATGGCCCTTTGTGGGGAAGACACCACCCTAAAGCGCACCGCAGCGCGCTTTATGCTCAGGCAAGACTCTCAGGGAGTTATTGCAGCATCAGCGATGATGCCTCTAACCGAGGAGATCAGAATTGCAGCAATCCAGATCGTGATGGTCGGCCTACCAACTCCAACCCCGGTAGCAACGGACGAGGGTTAGCACTACTTTCAAACCTAAAAGTTCGATTTTTAGGCCCGGTGGCTTGGAAATTGCTGGGAACTAGCACCGAAATTGGTGCAAGGCTATGAGTTTGGTTAATATCGAATAAGAGGCAACGATACTTACTTGCTTGTTTACTGCGCCTTAACCCAAACTGCAACAACTCGCCGGTTCGCCTGCGAAAAATCTTGTCTCCTGCTACCGAAACGGATAACTTCACTTGGCTACTTTGCTCTACAAACTAGGACTGTTTTCCGCCCGTAAGGCGTGGATCGTTATCGTTGCTTGGATTCTCATCCTGGCAACAACGGCAGGTTTGGCACTTACTTTAGGTGGCAAGCTCACAACCTCTATGTCTGTTGATGGTGTCCCGTCTCAAAACGTTGTTGACCAACTTCAAAAATCCTTCCCGGAGGCAAGCCGTGGTTCAGGACAAGTAGTTTTCTATAAAGCCGAAGGTACCTTCACAAATTCCGATCGTGAAGCAATCACGAATGCCTTGCTAGAAGTTGAGGCGCTACCTCAGATATCTGAAGCTGTGAACCCCTTCACTGTTCAGGCAGAAATCCGCAACGGAGCAAAAGACCTTGTAGCTGGCAAGCAGGAACTTTTAGACGCCGAGCAGGCAATTGTTGATGGCGAAGACAAGCTGGTAGACGCTGAAGCAAAAATAGTTGATGGTGAAAAAGCCCTAGCTGATGGTCTTGCCACCCTTGCTGCAACCAAAAAAGATCTCAAGTCAAAGCTTGCCCAGGTAAATGCTGGTCTAAAGCAATTGCAAGATGCCGGAGCAACTGTCGAAATGCAGCAGGAACTGCTAACCAGCAAAGCTCAGCTTGAGGCTGGTTTAGTCGAGGTAGCGCGACAGAAAGCTATCGCACTAGCTTCGGGAGATGAGATTGCCGCTGGCAAAACTGAGATTGCCAATGCCCGAGGTGAACTGGTTTCCGGAGCTGAGGAAATTGCCCAGGCCAAAAAAGACCTGGAAATTGGAGAAAGACTTCTAGCCGCAACAGCGAACTTCACGGTTGTATCGAGCGATGAAGCAACTGCACTTGCGACCATTCGCTTTGACAAGCGAGGAAGTGAACTGGAAGAAGGAACCCGCGAATCGGTGGTTGAGTCTCTACGAGCATCCAATCTAAACGGAATTGAGGTTCAGTTCTCTCAAGAGCTCACTCAATCTTTCGGTGAGATTCTTGGCTTCGGTGAGATCATCGGTCTTATCGCCGCGGCGATAGTTTTGTTTGTGCTCCTTGGAACTTTCATTGGTATGTCAATTCCGATTTTCTCTGCGGTGGTCGGTGTTGCAATTTCAGCCACTCTAGTTTTGGCACTGGCTTCCGAAATTGAAATGACTTCCACCACACCAGTTTTGGGAGTGATGCTCGGCCTTGCCGTCGGCATCGACTACTCGTTATTTATTGTTAATCGTCACAGACGACAGCTTCGCGGTGGGATGAAACTCCAAGAATCTATCGGTCTTGCTAATGGCACCAGCGGAAATGCGGTTTTGTTTGCAGGGCTGACAGTTGTGATAGCGCTCGTCGCACTAAACCTCACCGGCATCGGATTCGTGGGGCTCATGGGATCGATGGGTGCCATCGCAATTGTGATTGCGGTCGCAATAGCTTTAACTGTGACCCCAGCAGCACTTTCTTTGATTGGCAATCGTATTTTGTCCAAGAAGGAAAAAGCTGAACTTTCCGGGCTCAAGAAAAAAACTGCTGCCAAGAAAAAATCCGAAGCCAAAGCCGCTTTGAAGCCGGTTTGGGCGTCCCGCCACCCTTGGCTGGCTGTTTTTTCAACGGTCATAGTGCTTGGCATCATGGCAATTCCTCTAACGGATATGAGACTGGGTCTTCCTGACGGAGGCTCCGAGCCAACTGACTCAACCGCCTATAAGGCCTACACGCTAACTAGCAACGGCTTCGGTCCAGGTTTCAACGGACAGGTCACAACAGTTTTGACAACCGATAAGCCAATAACCGAAGCTGACACCTCGGCCTTCCAGGCCGATGTTGCAACTGCTCTTATGGAACTTGATAACGTTCAGGCGGCAGTTCCTGCAGCAATAGCGGATGACCGCAAGACCTTTATCTTCCAGATTGTGCCTTCAGGGGGTCCATCCAGCGTTGAAACAGAGCAGCTGGTCTATGACATAAGGGCTCTTTCAGGTCCGGCACTTGAAACTTACGGTGCCGAGATAGGGGTGACTGGAATCACAGCCACCAACATCGATGTCTCGGACAAAATTGCAAGCGTGCTACCGCTATACCTTGCCACGGTGATTTTGCTATCGCTACTTCTTCTTATGTTGGTGTTTAGATCAGTCTTGATCCCGGTGCTAGCTGCAGCAGGGTTCTTGCTAACTGTGACTGCCACCCTGGGTGCTGTGGTAGCTGTTTACCAATGGGGTTGGCTTGGTGAACTGCTCGGGGTTACAAGTCCTGGACCAATCTTGAGCTTCTTACCGGTTTTCTTAATTGGAATATTGTTTGGGCTCGCGATGGACTACCAGCTGTTCTTGGTGTCTGGAATGCGAGAGGCCTTCACTCACGGCAAGAGCCCGAGGGATTCAATCAACTATGGACTTCACCTTTCTAGGGGAGTGGTGATTGCAGCAGCGCTAATCATGATCACGGTGTTTGGAGGCTTCGCCTTCTCACACCTTGCAACCATAAGACCTATCGGTTTTGGTCTGGCAATTGGTGTTCTAATTGATGCCTTCTTGGTCAGACTGCTACTGGTGCCAGCTGCAATGACCATCTTAAACAAGTCTGCTTGGTGGATCCCTAAGTGGATCGATAACGCAATGCCAGATGTTGACGTCGAAGGAACCAAGCTTGAACGCAAGGTTTTGCACTAAAGGCTCAAAACCCTGCCTTTAAAGATGTAAAAAATTACCGCTGTAATTTGGGTTTAGAATTGCCTTTGACTCCCCGTGCGGCGTCATCTTGGTGAACTCCCCCAGGATCGAAAGATAGCAAGGGTAGCTGGGCTCTGATGGGTGTGCGGGGGGTCTTTTTTACTTATTTTGTCGGCTTGAGAGGCTAGGTTGGAATCGTGAACCAAGCCCTTTACCGCAGATACCGGCCGGAAGCCTTTTCCGAACTAATTGGTCAATCTCAGGTCACAGCCCCGCTAATGACGGCTCTAAAAACTGATCGGGTAAATCACGCCTACTTGTTCTCCGGTCCCAGAGGTTGTGGAAAAACTACCTCAGCAAGAATTCTGGCTCGCTGCCTAAACTGCGCTGAGGGTCCAACTGACACTCCTTGCGGCAAGTGCGAAAGCTGCATTGAGCTTTCTCGCGACGGGTCAGGATCGCTGGACGTTGTTGAAATTGACGCTGCCAGCCACAACGGTGTCGACGATGCCAGAGATCTTAGGGAGCGTGCAATCTTTGCTCCCGCCAGAGACCGGTACAAGATCTTCATTCTCGACGAGGCCCACATGGTCACACCTCAGGGCTTTAACGCTCTACTAAAGATTGTTGAAGAACCGCCAGCTCACGTGAAGTTCATCTTTGCAACCACTGAACCTGAAAAAGTTATCGGAACGATTCGCTCTAGAACTCACCACTACCCCTTCCGTCTAGTTCCACCAGCTCAAATGCTGGCGTACTTGGAAGAAGTTTGCGAATCAGAAAAAGTCACACCCGGCCCAGGGGTTTTGACTCTGGTGGTTCGAGCCGGTGGCGGATCAGTTCGTGATTCATTGTCTTTGTTGGATCAGCTAATCGCGGGGTCTGAAGTCAAAGGTGGTAAAGCCGAGATTGAGTATGACCGTGCAGCAGCGCTTTTGGGCTTTACACATGCAAGCTTGCTTGACGAGGTTGTAGACGCATTCGCAACCCAGAACTCCTCACTGGTTTTTTCTTCTGTCGACAATGTCATTCAGTCTGGCCAAGACCCAAGAAGATTTGTCGAGGACCTACTTGAAAAATTGCGCGATCTTATAGTGGTCTTATCGGTTGGCGATGACGCCAAGGCTGTTCTAAGAGGTATCGCCGACGACGAGCTAGAGAAAATGAAGCTTCAGGCCATGAGCTTTGGAATGAGCGAACTAACTCACGCCGCTAATGCTGTCTCAGCCGCCCTTTCGGAGATGTCCGGGGCCACCAGCCCCAAACTACAGCTTGAGCTGATGTGTGCAAAGGTACTTGTTCCCTCAAGCGACAAGACCGAGGTTGGCTCGCTTGCCCGAATCGAAAGACTTGAGCGTCGCATGGGGGTTGCTCAAAGCCCCGACGAAGTGCCCACAGCTGCGCCTCCCACAACTCCAAAAGCGCAACCGGCGGCCGCTAAATTGCCAACAGCACCGGCACCACTGGCTGCAAAACCACCAGTTGCTGCAAGTAAAGTATCTTCTGCGCCAGCAGCTTCGCAGCCTAGCTCCGGTGGAGTTACCACTCAGGCGATGATTGCTGCCTGGCCTGAGATTTTGAGCCAAGTTAAGGCTGAGTCGAAGTCAGCCTGGGTTGTTGCTTTCACGCTTACCGTCATGGATCTGTCTGCAGACGTTTTGACTTTGAAGTTCCTAAGTCAAAAAGACTTGGATGGTTTTAAATCTGATGGTCGTTCAACTGACGCCCTTCGAAAGGCAATCTTTGCTGTGTTGGGGATTCAGGTGAAATTCAAGCCACACGTTGAAGATTCTGCTGCCAGCATTTCCGCAGTACAAGAAGTATCCAGCGAAGCTCACCCGCCAACCACTGCAATCAAGGTAGTTGCCGATGAGCCAGCTTCTAAGCCGGCACCTAAGCAAGATAAGAAACCAGCTTCAGAGTCAAAGTCTAGAAACTCCATGGTGAATGAAGAAGCTCGCTACGGCGAATCACTGCTTCGCGAGATGCTTGGAGCAGAACCACTGCAAGACCCCAAAGCCGGTGGTCGATAGATGTATGAGGGAGTAATCCAGGAGCTTATTGACGAGCTTGGGAGACTTCCAGGGGTTGGACCAAAATCTGCCCAGCGTATTGCCTTTTATTTACTTCAGGCCGATGAAGATCAGGCCAAGCGATTAGCTGAAGTGCTAACCGAAGTTAAAGAGCGGGTTCGGTTTTGTGAAAAGTGTGGCAACGTCGCCGAGGGCGAGCTTTGCAACATCTGCCGCGATCCTAGAAGATCCAAGGCAAGTATCTGCGTGGTCGAAGAGTCCAAGGACGTTCAAGCCATTGAACGAACTCGTGAGTTCAAGGGTTTGTATCACGTGCTAGGTGGAGCAATTTCGCCCATTGAGGGAATCGGTCCCGACAACCTTCGAATCAAAGAGCTGGTAGCGAGGCTTTCAGATCCTGAGATTAAAGAGGTCATTATCGCTACCGATCCAAATCTAGAGGGAGAAGCTACCGCCACCTACCTCACCCGAATGCTTTCGCCGATGGGAATTACAATTTCAAGGCTGGCTTCAGGCCTGCCTGTTGGTGGCGATTTGGAGTATGCCGACGAGATTACGCTTGGCCGGGCCTTTGAGGGGCGAAGGACAGTCAGCTAGACTTTGGTTTACTTGCCTCGGCGTTAGAGGCTAATACCCAAGATTTTCCAGGAGCTGGTTTTGGCACTCATCGTACAGAAGTTCGGCGGTTCATCTGTCGGCGATGCTGAAAAAATCAAGCTTGTTGCCAAGCGGGTGATCGAAACCCACCGAGCTGGAAATCAGGTTGTTGTTGTGGTTTCGGCAATGGGGGACACCACCGACGAGCTATTAGATCTTGCCAATGGAGTCTCGAAGAATCCTTACGCAACCCCTAGAGAACTAGATATGCTACTCACCGCAGGTGAGCGCATCTCGGTTGCGTTGCTGTCGATGGCGATCAACGACATGGGAGAAAAATCCAGATCTTTCTCCGGCCTCCAGGCTGGAATCATCACTGACTCAACCTATGGAAATGCCCGCATCTCAGAAGTGACTCCGGACCGCGTTCAAAGTGCCATTACTGCCGGAGAAATCGCAATTGTTGCCGGGTTTCAAGGCTTTGATCCTTCCAGTGGGGACATTACGACTTTGGGTCGCGGTGGCTCTGACACCACGGCCGTTGCACTGGCTGCTGGCCTTCATGCCGATGTTTGCGAGATTTATAGTGATGTGGACGGTGTTTACACCGCCGACCCAAGACTTATTCCAACCGCCAGAAAGCTGCAGGCCATTGATATCGATTCGATGCTTGAGCTTGCCGCCGCCGGGGCCAAGATATTGTTTATCAGGGCAGTGGAGTTTGCAAGAAGGCACAAGGTCAATCTTCGGGTTCGTTCAACTTTCAGTGATGACCCAGGAACTATTGTTTATTCGACAGGAGAAAGCATGGAAGAGTCAATAGTCGCAGGCGTAGCCGTAGACAAAGGTCAGTCCAAGATCACGGTTGTGGGTGTTCCAGACGTTCCCGGCAAGGCAGCCGAAATATTTACTGTGGTTGCCAAGGGCGATGTGAACATCGACATGATTGTTCAAAACATCGCAGCTTCCAGTACCCACCTGTCGGACATCTCCTTTACTTTGCCATCGGACGATTTCAAAAAGGCCGTAGCCGCCCTAGAAATGGACAAGCCGTCCATTGGCTTTGAATCCCTTCAGCTTGACGAGAAAATTGGAAAGCTTTCAGTTGTGGGCTCAGGCATGAAGACCCACTCTGGAGTATCGGCAACCCTGTTTGGCGCCCTTGCCAAAGCTGGAGTGAACATTGAAATGATCTCCACCTCCGAGATTCGCATTTCCGTTGTGACAAACATCGATCAAGTTGATGACGCTGCCAAAGTCGTTCACTCGGCATTTGGTTTGAATGGCGAGGCAGAAGCCGTTGTCTACGCAGGGACCGGAAGGTAGCCGTGTCGAGAAAGCCAAACCTTGCTCTAGTTGGTGCAACCGGTGCCGTAGGCACCGTGATGATCTCAATCATCAACGAACGCGAGAACATTTGGGGTGAAATTAGATTGATCGCCTCCAAGCGATCTGCTGGCAAGAAAATAACTGTGCACGGGAAAGAGCTCACTGTTGTTGAGCTTTCCGCCGAGGCATTCGATGGCATCGACATTGCAATGTTTGACGTGCCAGATGAAGTTTCAGAAATCTGGGCTCCAATTGCGGCCCAGCGAGGCGCCGTAGCGGTGGACAACTCTGCAGCTTTTAGGATGAACGATCAAGTTCCACTGGTGGTTCCTGAGGTAAACCCGGAGCAAGCAAGAAACAGACCTCTTGGCATTATCGCTAACCCAAACTGCACCACCTTGACCATGATGGCTGCTATCGGAGCACTTCACCGCAGATGGACGCTGACCGAGCTAGTTGTTGCTAGCTACCAGGCCGTTTCCGGAGCCGGAGCCGCAGGTATTGAGCAGCTTCAGAAAGAAACTGCAGCAGTTGCCAAAAACCCACTGGCTGGCACTCAGTCAGACGACGTCAATGAAACCTTAGAGGCTGCGGGCCTCAGGCAGTCTGACTCTCTATGGTCAGTTCCGATTGCGCTGAATGTAATTCCATTTGCAGGATCACTTAAGGAAGGTGGACACTCATCCGAGGAGATGAAGGTTAGAAACGAATCGCGCAAGATTTTGGGAATTGCTGACCTAAAGGTGGCAGCTAGCTGTGTCCGTGTTCCGGTCCAGGTCTCTCACTCGCTAGCCGTTCACGCCACTTTCAAAAACCCACTGACTGTGGCCGAGGTCCAGGCCGAGCTAGCCAAGCAGCCAACCGTCGTCTTGATGGATGACCCGGCAAACGGCATCTACCCAACCCCGGCCCACGTGGCTGGCCAGGACCCGACCTTTGTTGGCCGGGTCAGGCAGGCGCTGGACTTTGAAAACAGCATCGACATGTTCGTTGTTGGCGACAATCTCCGAAAGGGTGCCGCCTTGAACACTTACGAAATTGCTGAGCTGGTCGCCAAAGAGTTCTAGCGCGACCAAAAACCTTTACGCAATTGAAACATTGCCTGAGTGGCAATGAGGGGATTTGGCAAGGGGCCTCAGCTATCATCTAGGCATGGGGAAGTTTATTCTCGGCTCAAGCCTTCTTTTGGCAAGCCTTGTGCTTTCTGGTTGCACCGTTGAAGGTGAGGAAGCTATACCAACTCCGGAGGCTAGTCCAACTATCGACCAAAACCTAGTACCTACGGAACCGCCGGTTGATGTTATGGATGTTGACCCAGCTCCATATTTAAGCAGCTACGGGGACGTGATTTTTAAAGTTGGTGATGGACCAACCTGGTGCACAATGAGCGAGTTTGATGACTTTGTCACCTGCGAACACAAGGAGTTCGATGCAAAGTATGCGCCGCTGCCTATTCCAGAAGATTGCCAGTACACCTACGGCTACCAAATTAGACTTCGCGGAAATCCAGTGGCTGAATCAAAGATGGCGTATTTCACCTGCGCAAATTCCAACTGGTCTGACGCCTCGATTGCACCGGTCCTTGAAAGCGGCCATCGAATCACAACTTTTGGTTTCAGTTGCTTTGTTGAAGATCAGGCAGCTCGATGCGAGAACTCCAGTGGAGACTTTATTGTGCTCGGGCCAAACGCCTGGGCTATGAGTGACTAGCTACTTGAAACAAGAGTCACAAGACGAACTTCTGGCCTACAGAAAAATCGCACCGGTGCAAAAATCGAATTACCAAGTCCTGCTACCACGCTAAGGATTGAGCTCCGATTTCCAAACACCCAACCAGAAACTCCACGAGCGTATCTATTTGGAAGATCCGAGTTTGTTGTCAACGCACCAACAAAGGGAACCCTTACCTGACCTCCGTGCGTGTGACCTGCAAAAATCATTTCGGCACCAAAACCAGTTAGCTCTTCGATTACCTTCATATACGGAGCGTGGGTTAGAGCCATGGTGAATTGGTTGCTAACTGAGAGACTTCCGAAGTCGCTTCGACCAATGTGGTAATCATTAACTCCAATAAACCGAATCTTGGTTCCACAAATCTCTAGCTGGGATGAGCTGTTGTTGAGATTGATCCAGCCAGCAGATTCGAACCCGGCGGTCAACTGCTCCGTTGGCAGGTTGGGTGCTGTGGGCGTTTCGGAGGTAGTCTCTTTCGAAGACCTAGAAAGGTATGCAAAAGGGTTTTTGGCTAATGGAGCGAAGTAGTCATTTGAGCCATGGACGAAGACCCCAGGCTTAGCAAGCAGTGGCTCCAGGGCATCAAGCAGTGGCTTGATGGAATCCTTGTGTCCTAGGTTGTCACCGGTATTTACTACCAAGTCGACATCTTTGGATCCGAGGGATTTTAGAAAGCGGATTTTGTTCTTCTGCCAGGGCGCAAGATGAATATCCCCTATTTGAAGGACGCGAATCGGTTTTGAACCTTCTGGCAAGACCTTGATTGTCTCTTCGCGAATTACATAAAGCTGACGCTCAATGGCAATTGCCCAAACAGCAACACCCAAAAAGACTGCTGCGATCCAGAGGCTAATTCGGACCCTTGCTAATAATCAGCAGTATGGCCCCAAGGCCTTCGGCAGGAGTTCCCGCTCCTGGGCTGGTACCCACAACGCTGCCCTTGGGTACCGTTGAAGATGTAACAAAGAACTGAGGCTGCGAAAGTTGGGGCTCGCTTACTGCCGAGAATCCTGCGGCAAGAAGTGTGGCTTTGGCTTCGGCAACGGTTAGTCCCGCAACGTCTGGAACAACAACTTCTCCACCCTTGCTGATGTAAATGGTCACGAGTGATCCTCTAATTACTTCCGTGCCAGCTTCGTAGTCGGCGAAGGCCACTGTTCCTACCGGGTTTAGGGAAAGCACCTGAGTCTTGGAAATCTTTACAGAAAGCCCAGCAATTTTTACAAACTCTTCGGCATCAGCAGGAAGTAATGCATTGATATCAGGCATTACAACTTTTGATGCGCCAAGGTAAACCTCCGGTGGCGCTGGGAACGCTTGTCCGCCGTAGAGCTTGTTTGCTTTAGTCATAACCTTGCGCCATATCTCGTGGCGGACACCTCCACCATACAGCCCTCGGATCGAGGTGTTGTCCAACTTGATTGCCCCGGAAACGTTTCCTACCCAGGTTGCGGTTGCTACCTCAGTTGAGAATCCAGTCATCCAAGTTTGAACTGAGCTGTCAGAGGTTCCTGTCTTTCCTGCGATTGGTACATCATCTTTAATTTGAGACCTGGTTCCGGTTCCGCCTGCAATCACTTGCTGGAAAGCGTAGGTGGCTGCTGCTGCAACTTCTGGTGTCATGGCCTGAGCACACTGGGAGGTCGGAACGCGCATTTCTTTGCCAGTTCCCCTAACAACGACTCGGTCGATTGCTATTGGCGAGCAGTAAACGCCTTGGTTGGCAAAGCCAGCCATTGCCCCAGCCAAGGACATGGGCGAAAGCTCGTTGGTCCCAAGCACCGATGAGGGCACGTAGGACAACTCGTTGCCATCGGCGCGCTTGACCCCAAGACGCTGGGCCATGTCGCGAATGTCGCAAAGATCAAGTTGAGAAGCCATGCTCACGTAGGAGGTATTTATTGATCTGGTGGTGGAGCGAAGTACTGTTTCGTTGACGTACTTCTCGTCGTTGGAGTTTTGCGGTTCCCAGGTACCAACCAGTCCACCACAGCGGGCCGAGAATTCCTCCGAGTTCCATTCCCTCTTTCGAGCATCCACACGGTCACCTAGTAAGAAGCCCTTTGATAGCCACTCGGCAAGCACAAAGATTTTGTACGTAGAGCCAGTCTGGAATCCAGACGAGCCACCGTAGGCTCGGTCGGTCGAGTAGTTCACACTCGTTGTGGTTGGGTCTTCGTCGGAATTTTGATCAAAGATTCGGTTCTGGCTCATCGAAAGAACTCTTCCAGGTCCAACTTCAACTGAAACTGAGGCGGCTCCTAAGCTCCACTCGTTGTCGATTGGCATCTCACGTTTTACTATTTTGTCCGTGGTGTTTTGCAGATCTAGGTCCATGGTTGAGTAAATCTCTAATCCCCCGCGGCGAAGAATTGTCTCTCTGTCCTCAATCGCCAGTCCAAAATCAGGTGAGTTTCGAATTGTCCATACCACGTAATCGCAGAAATAAGCAGTCTGTTGGTTTGCCTCACAACCGGTTGGTGCCTTGGTGATGTTCGGCTCAATTGGCTCGGCCTTGTAGCTGGAAGCCTCTGCCGAAGTTATGTAGCCTTCATCTCGCATGTTATCGATTACGTAGTCGCGACGTTCTTTGGCAACTGGCAGGTTTGCCGGGTCATCCGGCTTATAGGAGTTTGGAGCCTTAAGCATGGCTGCCAAAAGCGCTGCCTGCGGGACTGTGAGGTCTCTAGCCTTAACCCCAAAGTAGTAGTTCGAGGCTGCCTCGATGCCATTTATCTGGTTACCAAAAAACGACAGGTTCAAGTAACCTGCGAGAATTTCCTTTTTTGTTGCAACCGCTTCCAGAGCAATTGCCAGGCGAATCTCCTTGAGCTTACGATCGATGGTGTTCACGGTTGCGGCTGCAATTGCCTCTTCATCGCCAGATAAGTTGGCGGCTTCCACTAGGGAGTTCTTGACATACTGCATGGTTATGGTCGAGGCACCCGGTCCACTAAGCCCTGAGGCTGCCACTCCTACGGTTGCCCTGGCAAGGGAGATAAAGTCCACTCCTCCGTGGATAAAAAACCTTGGGTCTTCGGTGGCAACCACGGCGTTTCTGATGTTTGGGCTCATCTGGTCGTAATCGACAGAGATGCGGTTCTCGTGGTAGAAAGTTGCGACGACAACCGGTTCGCCGTCCTTGGTGGCATACAAGTTAGAAGCCTGCGAGGCGTTTACTGGCTTGATGTAGTCGGGAAGACCTTCGAAAATGGACACCCCAGCTGATGCGGCATAGCCTCCAACGGCTGCAACCGGTGCCACCAGTGCCATTGTGAGAAGCCCTGCCAAGGCGCTTAGGCCAAAGAGCTTTCCTATTAGTCCGAGCATGGGGGGTTAGCCACACCTTTCTAGAGAATAAGCTTAAGAATACTTGCTAACCCTGAGAGGAAGCTGACCATGACAAAGTGGGAGTACATAACAACCCCCCTAATCATCCACAACACCACCCAAATCCTGAACAACTGGGGCTCCGAGGGCTGGGAACTGGTCCAAATCGTGACCGGTCCAGAAGGCGGCCTGGTGGCCTACTTTAAGCGCCCGGTGGCCTAGATGTCGTCAGTTGAGCAAAAAATAATTGAGCTTGGACTAGTTTTACCCGAAACCGCCAAGCCACTGGCTGCATATATTCCAGCCGTTCAGTCAGGCAACCTAGTTTTCACATCCGGACAGCTTCCAATGCATGAAGGAAAACTGACAATGACCGGAAAAGTTGGGGCTGAAGTCTCGGCAGAGCAGGCAAAGGCGCTCGCGGAAATTTGTGCACTAAATGCTCTGGCCGCCGTCAAGATGTTGATTGGCGATCTCGAGAAAATTAAACGAGTGGTCAAGGTTGTTGGCTTTGTAGCCTCCGCACCAGATTTCACTGGACAGCCAGGTGTTGTCAACGGCGCCAGTGAATTTCTTGGATCAGTTTTTGGCGACAAGGGTATTCATGCCCGAAGTGCTGTCGGGGTAGCGGTATTGCCACTTGATGCGCCAGTAGAGGTAGAACTCATCGTGGAGATTAGTCAGTAGCTCCAGCCGCTAGCTTTCCGGTGATGACGTCCATCACGGTTGTGTCGGCAAGAGTAGTTACGTCTCCGATTGGGCGATCTTCTGCGACGTCACGAAGTAAGCGCCTCATGATTTTCCCGGAGCGTGTCTTTGGCAGTTCTGAGACCACCATAATTTGCCTTGGCTTAGCAATTGGTCCAATTTCTTTGGCGACGTGATCGCGAAGCAGCTTGCTGACATCTGAGTCGCTTCCTGCGGCAGCGACCTGGTCAGCCCTCAAGATTACGAAGGCAACTATTGCTTGACCGGTGGTTTCATCTGTAGCGCCCACAACAGCTGCTTCAGCCACAAATGGGTGAGATACCAAAGCAGACTCGATTTCGGCAGTGGATAGCCTGTGCCCTGAAACATTCATGACGTCATCAACGCGGCCCAGAATCCAGACATCACCGTCATCATCGATTCTGGCGCCGTCCCCTGCGAAGTAGAGGCCCGGATACTGCGACCAGTAGGTTTTCTGGAAACGCTCGGGGTCGCCCCAGATTCCTCGGAGCATTGAAGGCCATGGCTCGTTGATGGTTAGATAGCCACCACCGGAAGTCACCTTCTTACCTTCCTCATCCACGATTCCAATCGAAATTCCAGGAAGGGCAACCTGAGCCGAGCCTGGCTTCGTGGAAGTGATTCCAGGAAGCGGCGATATCATGATGGCTCCAGTTTCGGTTTGCCACCAGGTGTCAACAATCGGACAAGAGTTTCCTCCGATTACGTCGCGGTACCAAATCCAAGCCTCAGGGTTAATTGGTTCCCCGACTGAGCCCAAGACACGAAGAGAAGTCAGGTCGGATTTGTCTGGAATTTCTCGCCCTAGTTTCATGAAAGTTCTAATCGCAGTTGGAGCGGTATAGAAAATACTCACTTTGTACTTCTCGATGATCTGCCACCAACGCCCCCAGTCGGGCGAATCAGGTGTTCCCTCGTAGATAACTTGGCTAACTCCATTAGCCAGTGGACCATAGACCACGTAGGTGTGACCGGTGATCCAACCAACATCTGCGGTGCACCAATAGACGTCTTTTTCTGGATGTACATCAAAGACATTTTTGTGAGTAAAAACGGCCTGAGTGAGATAGCCACCGGAGGTGTGAAGAATTCCCTTGGGCTTACCAGTGGTTCCAGAGGTGTAGAGAATAAACAAAGGGTGCTCGGCACCAAACGACTCTGCCTCGTGCTCGCTAGAGGCCGAATCAACAACATCTGACCACCAGTGATCGCGTCCTTGGACCCATCCAACTTGGTTGCCGCCACGCTTTAGAACCACAACGTTTTTGACGCTTGGGCAGGAGTCGTCGGCCAATGCTTCGTCAACTGCTGGCTTTAGGGCAGAAACCTTACCCTTTCTATACCCGCCGTCAGCTGTGATAATCAACTCAGCCTCAGCGTCGTTGATGCGGTTGCGAAGCGACTCAGCGGAAAAACCACCAAAAATCACCGAGTGGATAGCTCCTAGTCGAACCGTGGCCAGCATGGCAATAACTGCCTCTGGAACCATCGGCATATAAATTGCCACTCGATCGCCAGAGACCAACCCCAAAGAAGCAAAGGCGTTAGCTGTCTTTTTCACCTCGGCAAGAAGCTCAGCGTAGGTGTAGGTTCTGGTGTCGCCGTTTTCACCTTCAAAGTAGATGGCTATCCGTTCACCGCGCCCTGCCAAGACGTGCCGATCGAGGGTGTTGTAGGAAACGTTTAGCTCGCCGTCTTCGAACCAGGTGGCGAATGGGGCGTTGGAGTAGTCCAAGGTTTTGGTGAAGGGCTTATGCCAGTAGAGCTCTCGGGCTTGGTTGGCCCAGAAGTCAAGGCGATCAGTTTGAGCTTGTTGATAAAGCTCTGGCTTGGCAATTGCCTGAGCTATAAATTCCGCACTCGGCGGAAACCTTCGGGTTTCGTGCTGGAGATTCTCAATTCCAGTTCCCTTAGACATCTGAATCCCTTCTTGGCTCTTCTGGTAATAATGACACAAGTCAACTGGCGCGAACAGTGGTTGGTACGTACAATATTCAAGTTAGCGGTAACACGCTGACGTGCCATAGTTAGATTCCCCCAATCGCTATGGCCAGGCGGCAGGTTTTCCCCCAAAACCTGCCGCCCCCTAACTTTTTCCACAGTTTTGTTTCCAAGCCCCAAAACCGTTCTGGTTTGAATCAGTCTTAGCTGCGTGGAAGTACAAATACCAGATGTCCTGATGGACCTTATCGATAACCCGAAGCTGACTGATATCTGCATTAGTCCTGGCAAAACAGAAATTGATTTTGGTTCAGGGCTCACACCATCAGAAGCCGTTTTGTTTGACGAACCTAGGTTGGCTGACCTTGCACGAGCCTTGATTGAACTTGGTGGTCGAAGACTAGACCAAGCCAATCCCTTCGCCGACGTTAGCTTGCCAGGTGGAATCCGAGTCCACGCCGTATTGAAATCCGCCTGCAGCGAATCGAGCTTGGTCTCGATTCGTCTGCACTCAGATGAACCAATCAGACTTAGCCAGTTGCTAACTAGTGAAATGGCCAACCCTGCACAGCGGGAGTTAATTTGGGAGATAACAAAATCTGGAGAGAGTGTCTTGATAACCGGTGCTACCGGAACCGGAAAAACCACTTTGCTTCGAGCCATGCTTCAAGAACTAGACGAACGAATAATTGCTATTGAGGATGTAACAGAACTTACCGGAAGCAACATAATTTCACTCCAAACCAAACCTCACAACATCGAAGGTCAAGGAGCTATCAGCTTGGATGAGCTAGTCCGACAGGCCCTGCGAATGCGACCCGATCGAATTTGCATCGGTGAAGTCCGTGGCGCGGAATTAGTTCCGATGCTGCAGGCACTAAACACTGGTCACCGAGGTTCAACTACGTTGCACGCCAACTGCCTCGAACAAGTCCCCGAGCGACTGATCTCGATTGCTAGCTCACAAAACCTTGAAATTGGCGCCCTTAGTCGATTGGCAGCTGCTGCTTTTCAGTGGGTCATATCTGTGGCTCAGGAAGATGGGACAAGGAAAGTTTCCGGGATTGGCAAGTTTGCATTTATTGACAATCAATTACAAGTTGTTTCCCAACTTCGAACCAGAAAGTTGGCCTTGGCATGAGTGCGAATCTTGCTGTGCTAGAACTTGCGGCACTTCTTAGAAGTGGAGCCACCACCACAACCGCAATAAAACAGTTTCAGGAAGAACACCTCAGTGAATTTCAAAAGCGCCAGTTCAGATTCATTTGGGAGGTGGCGAGGGAATCTGGTGGCAACTTAGCTCTTAGTCTTGATCGACTGGCAGAGGTATTTGAAGCCCAGCAAAAACAAAATTCGGAACTAAGGCTGGCCTTTGCATCCCCTCGGGCAACCGCAAATTTGATTTTGATGCTGCCGCTGTTGGCAGTGCTCTTTGCTGAACTACTCGGACTCTCGGCACTTTCGGCTTCTTTTGAAACTTCCTTAGGCTCACTTGCGATTGGGCTTGGACTTGTCTTGCTGATTGTTGCCCGAATAATTTCACTTCGCATGTTGGAAAAAGCAAAACCGCGGGAGGCGGATCCTGGTGCCTTCTTGGACGCTGTAGTCATTGGGCTTTCAGCTGGACTATCCCCGAAGGGGTCAGCTAATCTCGCAGGGAGAAAGTGCGTTGAGAATTTAGCTACCCCAGTTGCCAGCGAGCAGCTAAGTCAGCTTTGGGATTCGGTGGCTGTTTCCGAAAAGTCCGGCATCGCCCTAACCGGCATACTCTCAGCCAGGGCAGACGCGCTTAGGCATCGACTCTGGAACCGACGCCGAACCGCCTTGGCCAAGCTATCAATTTCTTTACTTTTCCCACTTGGACTAGCGGCGCTTCCAGCCTTTGTATTTTTGGCAGTTGTGCCGGTGGGTATCGGGTTGCTTAGAGGGGCTCAATAGAAAGGTATGTATATGAACCTAAAGAATGAAAGCGGAGCGGCAACTGCAGAATACGCAATCGCCACCATGGCGGCTGTGGGCTTTGCTGGCTTGCTGGTTGTAATCCTAAGAAGCGATGAGGTCAAAGGCATATTGTTTGACTTGGTTCGATCGGCGTTGAGCCTTGGCGGCAGCTAAAAAGGAATCCGGCTCGGTGACTGCCGAGCTTGTATTAACTTTGCCGGCAGTAGTGCTGGTGTTTGGTCTAGCGCTTAGCGCGATGAGCATTCAAGTTCAGCGAATGCAGTTAGTATCGGCAGCTTCTGAAATTGCTCGAGCTATCGCTAGGGATGAACCAATTGCTGTTGTTGATGCTCTGGTGGATGAATTAGGAGATCAAGTTGGTTTTGAATTTCAAGAAGAAGCTGGACTCGTTTGTGTAGTTTTGAAATCCGGAGTAGCGCTTGTGGGTCTGGATTTTGCCGGTTTGGATTTAATTGAGACGCAGTGTGCAAAGGCTCAAGGACAATGAGAAATGACGCTGGGGCTGGAACAATGCTGGCTTTGGGCTTGTTAATTGCAACTCTCGGCATTTTTTCAGCTGGAAGTTTCATTTCCTTTCAATTACTGGCCAACACCCGCCTTCAGGCCACTACTGACTCGATAGCTTTGGCATCTGCTGACGCACTTCGAGGCGTAAGTTCTGGTTATCCGTGTATTGTGGCAAAAGATATCGCAGTCAATAACCAGCTGGTTTTGGAGCGATGTCGTATTGTCGGATTCGAGGTCTTTATCGAGACCAGCGTCAAACAAGCCGGGATTGTGCAAACAGCACGAGCTCGAGCCGGACCCAGCTAAGGGCTATAAGGAGATGTATGTCAGGCACCAACAAGTTAGTGATTGTCGAGTCGCCAGCAAAGGCTAAGACAATCGCTAAGTATCTAGGCGATGACTACACGGTTATGGCCTCGATTGGACATATCCGTGACCTTATCGATCCTAAAAACCTACCCCCAGAGGAGAAGAAGAAAAAAGGCTCCTTGGCCAAGTTCTCAATCGACATCGAAAATGACTTCGAGCCTTACTACGCTATTTCCGCTGGTAAATCCAAGACCGTGGCCGAGCTCAAAAAAGCTCTTACCGAAGCTGATGAGCTTTTCCTCGCAACTGATGAGGACCGCGAAGGAGAAGCTATCGCTTGGCATTTGCTTCAGGTGCTAAAACCCAAAGTTCCGGTCAAGAGAATGGTTTTTCATGAAATTACAAAGTCGGCTATTCAAGAAGCTCTTGGCAAAACCCGCGACGTTGACCAGAACCTTGTGCAGGCTCAAGAAACCAGGAGAGTTGTAGACCGGCTTTACGGCTACGAAGTTTCACCTGTTTTATGGCGCAAGATCAACCGTGGACTAAGTGCTGGAAGAGTTCAGTCACCGGCGATGCGATTGGTGGTGGAGCGTGAGCGTGAGCGCATGGCATTTGTCTCAGGAAGCTATCACGACGTCAAGGCCCTATTCACAACCAACGTGGGCAAAGAGCAAGATTTTGAAGCCAAGTTGCTTTCCATTGATGGAAAGAGAATTGCCTCGGGCGATGCCTTTAATGACAAAGGTGAGATTAAAGACGGAGTACTCCTTCTAGATCAAGATGCCGCCGAGAAATTAGCTGTTGCTATGCGCGCTAGTGATATAAAAGTAAAGGTCGAGTCGGTCGAATCAAAGCCTTCCACCAGACGACCGGCTGCCCCATTTACAACTTCTACTTTGCAGCAGGAAGCTTCCAGAAAACTCCGTATGTCTGCGAAGCAGACCATGGATACCGCGCAGTCGCTTTATCAAGACGGACACATCACATACATGCGTACCGACTCACCGGTGCTTTCAACTCAAGCAATTCAAGCTGCAAGAAACCTAGCGGTCGAAATGTTTGGCAAGGATTCGGTTCCAGATGCACCTAGGGTCTACACCGGCAAGAACAAAAATGCCCAGGAGGCTCACGAGGCCATTCGCCCAGCTGGCGAAAGCTTCGTCCATCCAAGTGATTTGCCAATGAGTATGTCAACCAGGTCCAAAGATCTCTACGAGTTGATTTGGAAAAGAACTATGGCGTCCCAGATGGCTGACGCTAAGGTTTCAACCACCACAGCCAAGATACTTGTTGGTCCATTGGAAGCCGGATCATCCGCTGAGTTTTCTGCTTCCGGAACCGTGGTTTTGTTTAAGGGATTTATGGCAGCCTACGAGGAGGGCCGTGATGTCGAACGTGAGGAAGAAGACGACAGCGAGAAGGAGTCCAAGCTCCCAGCTCTCACGGTTGGCCAAGAACTGTCGGTAGTTGAAGTCACCGCCAAGGACCACCAGACCCTGCCGCCAGCTCGTTATACGGAGGCCAGCCTAGTCAAAGCTCTAGAAGAAGACGGCATTGGAAGACCTTCGACCTATGCAGCTATCTTGTCCACAATCATCAACAAAGGTTACGTAGTAAAACGTGGTCAGGCGTTGGTTCCAGAGTGGATTGCATTTACCGTGACTAGGTTCTTGGAAGAGAACTTCGTCAAGCTAGTTGACTATGCCTTTACGGCCCAGATGGAAGAAAACCTCGACCAAATAGCAGCCGGTGAGCTAGACAGAAGCGACTGGTTGAAGAAGTTCTACTTCGGTACCGATGATGAAGATGGACTGCACGATACCGTGCAAAACGTCGGAGACAGTGACCCGAAAGCTGTTAACTCCATTTATCTAGCGGAGAACATCACTCTTCGCACCGGAAAGTTTGGACCATACATCGAGACCATGGTTGAGCCAGGTAGCGAGGGTGCCGATGAAAACGGTCGCCGTATCGTGAACATTCCAGAAGGTCTTGCCCCTGATGAACTAACTGTTGCCAGGGCACAGGAACTAATTGATGCTCCGATTATCACTGATCGAATCATGGGTCAGGACCCAACGACCGGTTACGACATCTTGTTCAAAGATGGCCGCTACGGCCCCTACGTACTTTTAGAAGATCCAAACGCCGAGAAGCCTAAGACTGCTTCTCTTTTCAAATCCATGTCACCGGATACTTTTACCTTTGACCAGGCCGTGCAGCTCCTTTCACTTCCTAGAACTATCGGACTAGATCCTGAAACGGAAACTCCAATCACCGCTCAAAACGGAAAGTTCGGGCCGTACCTGAAAAAGGGAACTGACTCAAGATCTCTAACCAGCGAGGATCAGATATTCTCACTCACTCTGGAAGAATCCCTTGAGCTTTACAAGCTGCCAAAATACGGTGGCCGAAGAACTGCCGCCACACCTCTCAAAGAGTTTGGCGAAGACCCAGCTAGCGGCCTCGCTGTGTTTGCAAAAACCGGCCAGTTCGGTGACTACGTAACTGACGGGGCAATCAACGCAACCATTCCAAAGGACGAAAAGCTGGAGGAACTAAGCCCTGACCAGGCCTTTGAGCTTTTGGCTATCAGACGTGAAAAACTTGGTCTTGAGCCAGGACAGACTGCCCCGAAAGCCGGAAGAGCATCCAAGAAGATCGCAGCTCCCAAAAAGACTGTGAAGGCTGGCGCCACAAGAAAGAAGAAGTAACTTGGCCATTAGGGGCGGACTTTTTATCTCCTTTGAGGGAATCGACGGAGTCGGTAAGTCCACACAGGCCGATCTGATGGAGCAGTATCTGGAGGGTCGCGGTTTTAGTGTGCTTCGCACCTTGGAGCCAGGCGGCACCGAGCTCGGCCAGGAAATCAGACATCTTTTATTGCATCGCAAAGGTGAAGTATCAGCCCGCTCTGAGGCACTTTTATATGCGGCCGATCGGGCTCACCACGTTGCCAGCAAAATATCCCCTGCTCTAGCAGCAGGCAACGTCGTAATCACCGACCGTTTCCTAGACTCGTCGGTGGCCTACCAAGGCGCCGGCCGAGAACTTGATTTAACTGAAGTCAGGAACTTGTCACTGTGGGCAGTGAACAACTTACTTCCCGACCTAACTGTTTTGCTGGATTTAGAGGCCGAGCTAGCGGCCAAGCGACGAGTTCAAACCGGTCAAGAACCTGATCGCTTAGAGCGCGAGAAAATAGAGTTCTTTGAAGCTGCAAGAAACTCATATCTCGAATTGGCAAAGGCCGAGCCAAAAAGATTTTTTGTGGTTGACGCTAACCAAGAGCCATCCGCTATCTGGAGTCAGATTCAAAGAAGGCTTGATGAGGTTTTGGAAAGCAAAGAACTTTGAGTACAGTTTTGGAATTCGAGCCAGTTTGGTCTGAGCTGTTAGGTCAGCCAGAAGCCGTTGGTCAGCTTCGCCAAGCGGTCGCAACGAAGGCTGAAGGATTGCAGCACGCCTGGCTCCTCACCGGGCCTCCAGGGTCTGGAAGATCAAATGCCGCCACAGCTTTTGCAGCTGCGCTGCTTTGTGACAGAGCAGGCTGCAGAGAATGTAAGAGTTGCCGAATGGTTGAGTCTGGATCTCACCCTGACGTATCTGTCTTGGCCACCGAAAAAGTAATCATCTCTATCGAAGAGATCAGGCAGCTAGTTTCGGCCTCGTACTTCGGTGGATCGGTTAGCAAATATCAGATCATGATAATCGAAGACGCTGATCGGATGACAGAGCGATCTTCAAATGTTTTGCTCAAGGCTTTGGAAGAGCCACCCGCCGGAACCATCTGGTTGCTTTGTGCTCCGAGTGAAGCGGACATGCTGCCAACAATTCGATCGAGAGTTAGACGAGTTGCGCTCAAGCAGCCCTCAACTCAAACTGTTGCTGACCTCCTGGTTGCCCGCGACGGCATTGATCCAAAGTTAGCTCTGCAGGTGGCAGCCGAGGCCCAGGGGCACATCGGAATGGCGCTTCGTCTTGCCACTAGTCCTGACGCTCGCGCCAGGCGGAAAGAGACTCTAGTTAGTGCCATGCAAATTGACTCAATTCCAAAGGCCATGGCCACTGCCGAACGCTGGTTAGATCTTGCCAAAAAGGACGCCGACGCACTAACTGTTGAACGAGACGGCCAAGAGCGCTCTAATTTACTTGCAACCCTTGGCATCCCCGAAGGCGGAACAGTTCCTCCTGGGCTTCGAGCGGATATCAAGCAGCTCGAGGAGGCTCAGAAAAGACGTGCAACCAGGAGTCTTCGTGACGGCATCGACCGCATCCTGGTTGATCAAATGTCTCTCTATCGAGACGTTCTTACGATTCAACTTTCAGCCGATGCGGAGCTGGTGAATCAAGACCTAAAAGGCAACCTTGATGAGGTTGCTTCTTCTTCCACCCCGGCCCAGACAATCGCCAAGTTAGAAGCCATGGCTCAGGCACGGGTTCGAATCGGGTCTAATGTTAGAGACTTGATGGTTCTGGAAGCACTAGCAATTGCCCTTAGAAGGAAAGTATGAAAAACAAAAAGTTATTAGTTGGTTCCTTAGTAGTTAGCACGCTAGTTCTTTCTGGCTGCAGTGCAATATCTTCACAGCCGACCTCTCCCGAACCGGTTACCCCAGTGGCCTCGCCTGCTCCGGCCGGATTTGAGACTTACTACAACCAGGCGGTGGAGTTTCAGGCTTGCGGTGAGAATATTTTTTGTGCTGATGTAGAAGTTCCAATGGATTGGGACGACCAGTCAAGCAAGCCCATCACCATCGCCACGGCTTATCGTAAGGCCGATCGAAAAGAGTCCGAAGGTTTTGTACTGCTGAACCCTGGCGGCCCCGGTGCCTCAGGTTACGACTGGGTAATAGAGTCCAGTGATTTTCTAGGGACCAAAAAACTGCGCGAGAATTTCAACATTCTAGGATTTGATCCCAGGGGAGTTGGCAAAAGTTCCGCTGTTAAGTGTCTGAACGACAAAGGCTATGACAAGTTTTTGTACGACGTGACTGGGTTTGAGCTTGGAAGCGATGAAGATGTAGCAGCTGCTAGAGCCGCTGTGAAGGATTTTGGAGCAAAGTGCCTAGCCAATACTGGCGATCTTCTGGGCCACGTTGACACCGTTTCGGCAGCCAAAGACATGGATCTAATCCGTGCCGTTTTAGGGGAGCAAAAGCTCAACTTCTTGGGATACTCCTACGGGTCATTCCTGGGAACTACCTACGCGAACCTGTTCCCGGAACACGTGGGTAGATTCGTTCTTGACGGGGCAATCGATCCGACAGTCTCTGATGAAGAACAGACCCTCTTCCAGATACAGGCTTTTGAGAAGGCACTTCGAGCATTTTTGGAAAACTGTGAGCAGTATCGAGATTGCCCATTCACCGGTTTTGTCGAGGGTGATTTGCAAACCATCAAGCAATTCCTTTTCGATCTTGAATCAAATCCACTTCCAACTAAGGACGGGCGCGAGCTAACTGTTTGGGCGGCAGTAACCGGACTCATCATGCCGCTATATTCCGAAAGCTACTGGCAATATCTTTCAACTGCCTTCGATGTGGCCCTAACTGATGGGCAAGGAGATGTCTTTTTGCTTTTGGCTGACCAATACAACGATCGTGGTGATGACGGGAAATACAGCACTAATTTGATTGCAGCAAACTACGCAATCAGCTGTTTGGATGCTAGATCCAGCACGAACATTTTTAGCATGCAAAGACAAAACAAAGCCCTAGTAGATGCTTCTCCAACTCTCGGTCGCTACTGGCAGTTCGGGGCACTGCGCTGCGAGAATTGGCCATTTGATGTGAAGGAGGCGCCGGTGTCTTACGGCGCCGAAGGAGCTCCAACCATTTTGGTTATTGGGACAACGGGTGATCCAGCAACTCCTTACTCTCAAGCCCAAGCGCTTGCCGGGAGAATTTTGAAAGATGCCTTTTTGCTCACCTATCACGGCGAGGGTCATACGATCTACGGCCAACAGGTTTTGTGTGTGGACAACTTGGTGGACAAGTTCTTCTTGACAGGTGAACTGCCAGCCCAGGACCCCAACTGTGGAGCTAGCTAGCCAGAAGGTTCTGGAATAGTAATCTTTGTCCAAAGGAGCTTTAGCCATGAAAGCGTTGTTTATTCAACATGATCACGTATCCCCGCTTGGTCCTGTGGGTGAAAGATTTGCCCAGCAAGGGTTTGAGATTGAGATCATGCTGGTTGTTCCGGAAAGTAATTATCGAGAGCCAAACGTCGACTTTTCATTCCCTGACGCCTCTAAATACGATGTGATTATTCCACTCGGGTCACCTTGGGGGGCTTGGGACGATGCCTGCATTGGCAACTGGTTGCTTCCGGAATTGGAGTGGTTAAAAAACGCAATAGAGGCTGATGTGCCAGTGCTTGGCATTTGCTTCGGTGGGCAACTCATGGCTAGGGCTTTAGGGGGATCGGTAGCTCCCGGTCCAAGGCCCGAACTTGGGTGGACTTACATCTTCAGTGATGAACAAAAACTTGTTTCGAACGGTCCATGGTTTCAGTTCCACTACGACTATTGGCAGGTTCCACCTCTAGCTAAGGAGATAGCAAGAACCGCACTGGCGTCGCAGGCATTTTCGTATCGCAAGTCACTGGCTCTTCAGTTTCACCCGGAGCTAGATCTCGAAGTTCTCGAGGGGTGGTTGATCTGGGATGGCAACGAGGAGTTAGCCGAGGACGGTCAAGACCCAAAGATAGTGCTTGAGCAAACTAGAGCCTTAGCGTCTGAGTCTAGACAGCGTGCTTTTGAATTGGTGGATAACTTTTTAGAACAAGTAGCTTTGCTAACTACCCGAGAAATCCTCTAAGTAAAGCTGCCGAGCCAGCCAGATGATCTCGCATCGCGCTTTGGGCCACGGATGGATTACCTTTCAAAATGGCACCGATTATCTTCTCGTGCTGTTCGTTAGAGTGTGCGATGTTTGGTGGCAGAAGAGGAATGTTGTCGAGCAGTTCGTTAACTCGCATTCGCGAGTAGGCCACTTCGGCAATTAGCTTTTCTGAACCGGTGACTTCCGCGATTAGCAAATGAAGCCTCGAGTCCAAGCGGCGATAATCACTCGGCTCGGCGGCACTTGTTTGTTCGTGGGCATCTTGGAGCGCGCCTCTGACGTCACGAGTTAGTTCCGCATTGGCCGCCGCGTAAGCAGCCCCGCATTCAACCACTTCGCGAAAAACCAATATGTCGGTAATTTCGGATGAGTTCGCCAAGTTTGCTTTGCCGTATTCGGCAGGGAGTGAGTCTGAAATGAAAGTTCCACCGTATCGCCCCCGTCGAGTAGTTAGGTATCCAGCGGCACCCAAAGCTGAGGCCGCTTCACGCACGGTGTCTCTTGATACCCCAAGCAGTGAAGCAATTTCTCGTTCACCAGGTAACCGATCCCCGGGTTGAATCAAACCCAGACGAATTGTTTGCAAGATCCGTTCCACGGTTTCCTCAAACGCATTCGCACTTCTAGTGCGTTTGAGCAGAAGCGAGCTACTGCCAAGCGGAAGCGGCTGGATGGATTCAGCTTGCTTGGCGGTAGTCATCTTTATAGTGGAGTTACGTAAGCACCGGAAATTCCACCATCGACCAAGAAGGTTGATCCGGTTATAAATGAGCTATCGTCTGATGCCAAGAAAGCAACCGCTGCAGCTAGTTCTTCCGGATGGGCAAATCTTCCAATCGGGATGTGAATTAATCTGCGCGCAGCCCGCTCCGGATCTTTAGCAAACAGTTCCTGAAGTAGTGGAGTGTTTACTGGGCCTGGGCACAGGGCGTTCACGCGGATTCCCTGCCTCGCGAACTGAACGCCCAGTTCGCGGCTCATGGCTAGCACCCCACCCTTAGAGGCGGTGTAAGAGATCTGGCTAGTAGCACTTCCCAAAACCGCTACAAAGGATGCGGTGTTGATAATTGATCCGGAACCTTGTTTTGTCATGTGGCGAAGTGCTGCTCGGCAGCAGAGGTAGACACTCTTGAGGTTTACATCTTGAACTTTTTGCCAAGCCGGAAGCTCGGTGGTTTCAATTGAGTCGTCATCCGGTGGAGAAATTCCAGCATTATTGAAGGCGATATCCACGCTTCCGTAAAGCTTGGCTGCGCTGTCAAATAGATTGTTTACTTCAGCTTCATCGGCCACATTGACCTTAATGTAGCTCCCACCGACCTCAGCTGCAGCTTTTTCTCCGGTCACTGGATCCATGTCGCCGATTACTACTTTGGCCCCTTCGGCGGCAAACCGTCGCGCGGTAGCAAGTCCGATACCGGATGCCCCACCCGTAATAACGGCTACTTTGCCAGCAAGACGCTGCGTCAAATCCATTTTCTTGATTGTCATTTTGTTCTCCTAGTCAGCAGGGTAGTAAACGGTTTTTTCTTCAGTAAAGTGCAGTGGGGCGTCGGGACCAAGCTCTCGGCCAAGACCGGATTGTTTGAATCCACCAAATGGGGTGTTGTATCGAACGGACGAGTGAGAGTTCACTGAAAGGTTTCCACTCTCTAGAGCCCTAGATACCCTTACCCCTCTTCCAAGGTCGCGTGTCCAGATAGAACCGCTCAGGCCATACTCCGAGCTGTTTGCAATCTCTAGGGCCTCAGCCTCATCTTTGAATCGATACACCGAAACAACTGGACCGAAAATTTCCTCGGTCATGCAGCGGTCAGAAACTTTGTCGGGAGTTAGGACAGCTGGCGCCATGAAGTAGCCCTTACCGGTTGGCGCATGGCCTCTGAAAGCAATGTTTCCATCGGATAGGTACTGCTCAACGTTTTCAAAGTGCTTCTTAGAAACTAGCGGTCCCATCTCGGTGGCTTCATCGGTTGGGTCTCCAACTTTGTAGGCTTTTACTGATTTTTCTAGGCCTTCCATGAATCTGTCGTACACAGACGCCTCAACCAGAATTCGACTTCTTGCGCAACAGTCTTGCCCGGCATTTTCAAAAACCGAACTTGGAGCCGCAGCGGCAGCTTTGTCGACATCGGCATCTGCGAAAACGATGTTGGCGCTTTTGCCTCCCAGCTCCAACGTCACTCGCTTGACCTGGTCGGCCGCCTTGCGCATTACTTGCTTACCAACTTCTGTTGAGCCGGTGAAGACCACTTTGCCAACTTTGGGATGGGTTAGGAAACGGTCACCGACCACTGAACCTTTACCAGGCAGAACCTGAAATAGCCCTTCTGGTAGCCCAGCTTCAAGAGCAAGTTCACCTAGACGAATGCTAGAAAGCGGGGTCCATTCGGCAGGCTTTAGAACAACAGCATTACCAGCGGCTAAGGCAGGGGCAAAGCCCCAGCTGGCAATGGTCATTGGGAAATTCCAGGGAGTGATAATTCCCACCACACCGATTGGCTCATTGAATGTAACGGCTATTCCGCCAGCAACCGGGATCTGCTTTCCAATCAGGCGTTCTGGGCCTGCTGAGTAGTACTCAAGAACATTTCTTACGTGGGTAGCTTCCCAGCGGGCTTGGGAGATTGGGTGGCCAGAGTTTCTGACCTCTAGTTCTGCAAGCTGCTCGATGTGCTGCTCAACTGTTGAGGCAAATCTGTGCAGCGCCAAGGCTCGGTCTGCTGGGTTTAGAGCAGCCCACTTTTTCTGGGCCTTAGAAGCAGATTCAATGGCAGCATCTGTTTCCTCAAGACTCGCATGAGCGATGGTTTCCATCTGCTCTTCGGTGGCCGGGTTTATAAGGGTGTAGCTCATTTGCTACCTCGATACTTTCTTGCCGCGTCGATTAGTCCCTCGAAGATTCTCAAATCATCAAGGGTTTGCTCAGGGTGCCACTGGACCGCCACACCAAACGGGTGATCGGCTAGCTCAACGGCTTCGATGATTCCGTCTTCAGTCTTGGCGGTGACGGTAAGCCCTT
>CAEZVM010000010.1_pt1 | contig 29177 bp, 33 predicted proteins | sample 7264751 | NCBI WGS metagenome assembly CAEZVM01 (sample SAMEA6813857, study PRJEB35770) | uncultured Rhodoluna sp. | biome: Freshwater; feature: Freshwater reservoir; material: water | place: Czech Republic | collected 2017-05-23 | depth 0.5m m | reverse complement strand
TTGAAGAACTTTAGCGATAACTGCACCAAGTAGCCGATGCTAAGAGCAAAGATCACGGTACCCTCACGAACTTGGCCACCCATGAGCCAACCAATGGTTAGCACTGTGCCTTCGTAGCCAGACCTGACGAGCCAAAATGGCTTGTCGAGAGCGTTGGAAGTTCCCTGCATTAGGCCATCCCTTGGACCCGAGCCGAGCTGCGAGCTGATGTAGAGACCGGTAGCAATAGCTACCACCACTACTCCAATCACAAACATAACAAGCTGTTGCCAGTAGACCGTTAGGTCTGGAAGGAGAAGCAACCAGAAGTCCGCAAACAGTCCTATTAGAACAGCGTTGGCAATGGTTCCAATTCCAGGTTTTACCTTGAGTGGTATCCACGCCAAAAGCACTATGGCGCTCACCACAACCGTTGAGACTCCAAAGCTAAGCCCGGTCTGAATGGAAATGCCCTGAGCAAATACGTCCCACGGGGCAATACCGAGGCTGGCTTGGACCGTTAGCGCTACTCCAAGTCCGTAAACGAATAGCCCAAAGATAAGCGTAAGTAGTCTTCTAGGCAGACTACGGTTGGAATCAGGGAGCACCAATGAAGACTACTGGCTATTTAGGACCGCACCCCGGTTTTAGACCGCGTATTTTTGCCCACCGGGGTCTGACTTTTGACAAGCACACTCAAGTAGTAGATGAAAACACTCTTGATTCGTTCGAGCTGGCTATGGCTGCCGGCGCGGACTATCTTGAGTCAGACATTCAGGTCACTAAGGATCTGATTCCTGTCCTGTTTCACGACCGGGATCTAAAACGATTGGTTGGAAAAAAGACCCTGATTTCATCTCTTACTCTGGATGAACTTCAATCCATCCGACTTCCTCACTCGGGTCAAATTCCTACCCTAGAGCAAGCCTTAGAAAAACTTCCCAAAGCAAAATTCAACCTCGACCTCAAGACCCCCAGAGCCGAAAAAGTTGGAATACAGGCAATACTTGCGCAAAACGCTGCAGATCGAGTTCTAGTGTCAAGCTTTAGCGAAGCCTCAAGAAAGCGGGCGCTCGCAATCTCGAACACTCCCCTAGCATCTTCAGCAGGGAGCTCCAAGGTGCTGTCCGCTTACTTCTTTGCTCGATTCAAAAACCTGCCCGCTTTGGCCAAGGAACTGGTGACTATTGATGCGCTCCAGATTCCAGCAAAGTTTTTTGGAATCGACTTTACGGATCCTAGGTTTCTCGAACCGGTCCTAGCAGCAGGTGTGGAAATTCACTATTGGACCATAAACGACCCAGAGCAAATGCAGGAGCTGTTTCAAATAGGCGCTCACGGGCTTGTTACCGATCGCTGCGACATTGCCATAAAAACCTTTAGCTGAGAGATTTCTGTTAAGTCCTACTAAACAGGATGACTTTAAGCACCCCTCTGGTTCTATCTATCGTTGACACATTTGGTCAACCGAAGCAACCAGGAGTAATGATGGCTCAACAGACAATGCGCGGTATCAGGCTGGGTACTCAATCGCTTGAATCAGAAATCGGAGTGAGCTACTCCCCTAGGAATAAGCACAGCTACCAGTGCCCGAACGGACACCTAAGTGAATTGGTGTTTGCTCAGGACGTAGAACTGCCTACTCTTTGGCAGTGCAAGTCATGCCCCCAGCAAGCCCAATTACTCGAAAACGGAAAGCTCGTAAAGCTAGAAATCGACGAACTAAAGACCCCTCGCTCGCATTGGGAGATGCTTCTAGAGCGCAGATCTAAAGAGGAGCTAGAAGAAATTTTGAAAGAGCGATTAAGTTTCATCAGAGCACGTCGTAAGGCTGGAAAAGCTGACGTTTAACTAATTACTCTCTTAAGTCCCCAAAAGGTGACCTTGGTAAGTGCTTCCAGCACAATTGCCAAGGTCATTTTTGATTGCCCGCTGACTCTTTCGACGAACGTAATGGGAACTTCAACAACTTGACCTTTTTTTGATGCGCGGTAAGCAAGCTCAACTTGGAACGAGTAGCCGTGTGAGGAAACAGGAGTACTGACTAATTGCTTCAAGAAACTGGCTCGATATATCCGAAACCCCGAGGTCATGTCGGCGATTTCCGTCCCTAACATAAACCTTGCATAGCCGTTTCCGAATCTTGAAATTAGTTTCCTAGCTGCTGGCCAATTGATCACTTTTCCACCTGGAATCCAGCGCGAACCAATCACCAAATCAGAGCGACTGCATTTTTCTAGCAGAAGCCCAAGATCTTCTGGCCGGTGAGATCCATCGGCGTCCACTTCAACTATGAAATCAAACCCTTGCTTGAAGGCCCACTCGAATCCTTCTAGATAGGCCACACCCAACCCCTGCTTTGCTTGGCGACTCAGCAGAGAAATCCTTTTATCCTCTAGCGACAAATTGCGGATGAGATTTCCTGTGCCGTCCGGTGAATTGTCGTCCACAACCAAGACAAATAACTCAGGATGCAATGCAAGAATCCGCGAAATGGTGCCCTGGACAGTCAGCACTTCGTTGAATGTGGGTATTACAACCAGAGTCTTCACTCCAACCTACTTTTTGATCGCCTGGCGAGATTGAAACCCATTGCCGCAACCAATAGAAAAAGCGCAAGCACGTTCACTAGTAAGTCAAAAGCTGGGCCGATCACTATGGCCGGTGTAAGAGAAGTGCGAAGCGGCAAGGTCTCAACCATCACGCCAGGCTCGAAAATAGGAAGCTCAGACGCTATCGTTCCGTTTGGCAAGAAGATTACCGATACACCGACAGTGGAGATGTTCACGACGGTCCTACCAGTTTCAATAGCCCGGAGGCGTGCAAGGGCAGCCTGTTGGAAGGTTTCGTCGCTTCGACCGAAGTCCGCGTTGTTGGTTTGAGAAAGAATGATCTGAGCCCCATCAGACACCAGTTCTCGGCCAATTTGATCAATTGCAATCTCGAAACATATCAGGACACCGAGCCTGTTGCCCTCGAGTTCAAAAATACCGTCTCTTGTGCCGAAGCTGTAGCCACGCGAAACAAGGCCGATGAGATCTGGAGCCAGTTGATACCAGAAGTCTCGATCTGGAACATATTCAGCAAACGGAACTGGACGCTTCTTATCGTACTGGTCCACTTCTCCCCCATCGACTGTGTAGTAAAGGGAACTGTTGAACAACTCATCGCCCGATTCAGTAATTGCGCCAAAGATAAGAGGCACCTGATACTTTTCAACGATTGAATCAACTTGCAATTTAGCCAATTGGTTGTTTTGTGGATTGAGATCAGAGGCGTTTTCTGGCCAAACAATTACGTCCAGCTGATTTCGCAACGGATGATTATCTAGCAAAGCCGTTGCCTCAACGTGGTTTCGAAGGAAAGTCCCCCGCTCTGCGTTAGCGAATAACCCAGCATTGGCGTTGCCTTGAACAGCGCCAACAGTCAAGACGCCGGCCTCAGCTTGAGTTGGAACAACAAAGATCGCAGCAACAGCCAAGATTACGGTCGTAGCCAATAGTCCTGGAAGCTGAAACCGAATAGCTGAAAAACCAGATTCGAAAGCTTGAAGAAATATCACTGTGATAAACACAGAAACGAAAGTAAGTCCAGAGATGCCAACAAAGTATGCAAGCTGCGACAAAAAGCTATCTGACAGCGCTTGTGCAACTCGAGACCAAGGAAAGCCGCCGTAGGGCAGATTGATCGAGACCCATTCTCGTGCGGTCCATATGGTGGAAACAGCCAAAGCGGTCAAGGTTGGGGCCAGGGCACCAGAAATACGGGAATTTAGAAAAGACCACACCAATGCGATGACACCGGTTCCGACTGCAAATATTGCCCCCTCCATTACCGATAGCGCAATCCAGGGAACTGGACCAAGGTAAAGACTTAGCCATTCAATCTGACTCAGGTAAAAAGCAAGACCCGCCAAAAAGCCCACGCCGGCTGCAGGAAAGAATCTGAGACCGCGAACTGCAATCAGTATCAACGCAACGGAAACAAAGATCAGGGGCCAGATGTTTTCCCGTGGCATTGCCAGCGAGGACAGAAGTCCTCCGAGTATCCCAACTGGTGTTCGCCACAGTAACAGTCCAAAGCGGTGCTTACTGGTCATGGTTCTAGCCTATGCATAGTAGGAATATGCCACGATTCCACGCTTCACTTTGTCAACTGCGTCTCTGGCTTTGGATGCAATCTCGCCTTCACTGGCTTTGGCGAGTTGCTCCAGTAAGTCAATGATTTGTTTGCACCAGCGGATAAAGTCTCCGGGTAGTAAGTCGGCTGACTCAAGAACAAGGTCCAACTTGGAACCGGTGGCCCAGCGGTGGATGGGATAGCTTAGATCCATCTCAAGCCTTGATGAGCGAGGAAGCTTATGTTTTTTGGCGAGTGTTTCCAAATCTTCCCAAAGTGCTTGCGTCTTGGCAAAGCTATCGAGAAAGTTTCCCTTGGGTGAACGTGGTTCAAAGTTCTCCTCGTCCCGCCTGGGTTCATAGACCAAAGCCGCTGCCATTGCCGCTAGCGACGGGGCATCAAGGTTGTCCCAGATCTTTAACCTCAGTGCCTCTGCAACTAGGAGATCGCGTTCGCCGTAGATACGAGCAAGCATTCTCCCGGAGTCGGTGACTTGGAGGTCTTGGTCGCTTTCATCGAGATAGTCGAGCTCGATTAGCAGACTACAGATTTTGTCAAAAGTGGAAGCGACCAGATTTGTGCGCCCCTCGATTTGGTCCAAGATTGCCTGTGTTTCCCGATGAAGTTGCCACCAACGCTCAGCCCAGCGTGAATGGGCCTCACGATGCGAGCAAAGGTGGCAAGGATGGGTCTTCATCCGCACCTTGAGCTCGGCAAGCTTTCTTTCTAGCTCACTTCTACCTTTGGTTTGTCGAATGTCTTTACCGCGCTCTTGTCGAGTTCTACCTGACGATAACTGCTTTTCTATATCGCTGAGCTCGCGACGGATGCTTGAGTAAGCAAAGAAATCCCCAAGGTGACATTCCATGGACTTGGCATATCCATCAAGCGAAATCTGCTTCTCCCGGATGCCCTTGGCAAGCCCAACCACTGAACGATCGGCCTGGAACTGAGCAAAGGAAGTTTCAAGAACCTCTCTGGCTCTTTTTCTGCCAAATGCATCGATGAGATTCACAGCCATGTTCGCTGTTGGCTTGAATGGGCTAATCAGCGGATAGCTTCGCTTGCTGGCAAGACCCGCAACACTGGCCGGGTCTAAGTTGCCAGACCACTGGATAACAGAGTGGCCCAGAGTATCGATGCCTCGACGCCCAGCTCGACCAGTTAGTTGGGTGTACTCCCCCGGCGTAATCTGCACTCTAGATTCACCGTTGAACTTATCCAATCTCTCGAGCACAACTGTTCTAGCTGGCATGTTAATTCCTAGCGCTAGAGTCTCGGTCGCAAACACCACACGCACTAGCTTTCGCAAAAAAAGCTCCTCAACCACCTCTTTGAACGCGGGCAGCATGCCAGCGTGGTGCGCAGCAACGCCCCGCTCTAGTCCACTGAGCCACTCGAAGTAGCCAAGAGTCGCCAAGTCCTCGTCTGCAATCGAGGCGGTCTTTTCCTCAACGATATATCGAATCTCGGCTTGTTCCTCCCGCGTGGTGAGTCTTACTCCCCACTGATGACAGGCACGTACCGCGGCGTCGCACCCAACTCTGGAGAAGATGAAGAATATTGCTGGAAGCAGATCATTGTCTTCCAGGATTTCAACGACTTCTGGTTTGGAAACTTTTGGAATTCTCGAGAATCTCTTGTCAAGCTCGCCTTTAGGCTTCTTACCTTTGGTGTATTTCCCAATTGGAATACGAAGTTTGGCAGAGTGCTTCTGGACCAGCTCGGCGTTAACTCTCTGGTTTTTGGACCCGGCCGCAAAGAGTTCCATAAGCTCGTCACCAAACAACACGTGCTGATCCAGTGGAACAGGTCGAATTTCAGAAACCACAATTTCAGTGTCGCCGCGTACCTCTTCGAGCCAGGCCCCAAATTCTTCAGCGTTGGAAACTGTTGCGCTAAGTGATACCAACTTCACATCCTTGGGAAGGTGCAAAATGACTTCTTCCCAGACCGCGCCACGGAACCGGTCTGCCAGGTAATGAACCTCATCCATAACCACGTAGCCAAGCTCAATGAGTGAATCGGAATTTGCATAAATCATGTTTCTAAGAACTTCGGTTGTCATCACCACAATCTGGGCTTCGGAGTTAGTGTTGGTATCTCCAGTTAGTAGGCCTACTCGATCGGCGCCATAACGAGACACTAGTTCAGCGAATTTCTGGTTGCTTAGGGCCTTTATTGGCGTAGTGTAAAAAACTTTCTGATTCTTCTCAAGGCCCAGGTGAATAGCGAATTCACCCACAATGGTCTTACCTGCGCCGGTAGGAGCAGCCACAAGCACCCCCTTGCCTTTGGCCAGCGCCTGACAGGCTTGCTCCTGAAATGGATCAAGAGAAAATTCCAATAACTCCAGAAAAGAGTTGTAGCTTGGAGTGGACTGCTTGACTTTCGCTCTTGCGTAACGCTCAGCTGCACTGAGCTTTTCATCCGCCATCTCAGCTACTCAGTAGCTTGCGGCAGGTCTTGATCAAATGAGGCAAGCTTCTTGGCAACTCTTTTGTCGTTGATTTGTGCAACTCCAGCAGCAAGGAAGTAAAGAAGCAGCAGAGGAATCATGAGCAAAAACATTGCCATCGGTTCTGCTGCCGGTGTTGCAATGGCTCCAACCACGGCTGAGACAAATACCGCAAGACGCCATGATTTGATGATGTTCTCGGCGGTAATAACGCCTGCAAAATTCAACATCACCAGTACCACAGGTAGCACAAATGCCAGGCCGAAGACCAGCAAAATGCGAGTCGTGAACAAAATGTATTCACTAGCATTGATTACGTTAGCTGCCCCGTCCGGAGTGAAGCCGACCAGCACCGTGACAAATGCTGGAAGTGAGTTCCAGGCTAAAGCGGTGCCTGCGGCAAACAACGGCACTGCCGTAAAAACGAAACCTATTGTGTAGCGCTTCTCTCTTTGCCTTAGTCCTGGGGTGATGAAGGCCCAGAGGTTGAAGAGCCAGACCGGAGAGGCCATCAGGACTCCCAGGAAAATCGAGACTTGGAGCCGCACGTCAAACGCCGACACCACAGTCGGAAAGTTGATAGTGGCATTACCGCCAGGCTCGTTTGCCAGCTCAACAATTGGGCGTTGCAACTGTTCGAAAACAAAATCGAACATGAACCAGCCGGCTACTGACCCTCCAAGAATAAACAAGGCAGACCAAAATAACCGATTGCGTAGCTCCTTGAGATGCCCCGAAAGGCTCATTTTGGCGTCGGGGTTTTTCTTCCTTGCCACTTACTTGTCTGCGGGGATTTCGCCCTCGGCTGGCTTGTCAGCTGGTTTAGCGTCGTCAGTTGACTTGATTTCTTTGCGGAATACGCGCATCGATTGAGCCAAGGACTTTGCAAGACCGGGAAGTTTTGGTCCTCCCCACAGAAGCAGCACAATTGCCAGAATAATGATCCATTCCCAGCCCTGAAGACGCATTTGTTTTCCTATCTCTTGCTAAAAAACTCTAGACCTAAGCCTACGGCTTCGTTCACGCTTTAGCTTCCTGGCCTGGCGCTTCAGCTCCAGACGCCTTGCGAAGTGCAGAGCTGGGTCATCCCCTAATGAACCAGATATACGCTCAATTTCAGGAGCTTTGGCACTCGCATCCGCAAGCTTGGCAACTAGATCCTGCCACGTCTTTGCAAGTGGACCTAGCTTGATTACCTTACGAATCAAAAACACGAAGGACCCGATCAGCATTCCCAACGCAAATAGTCCCGCAAATAGCCACTCCATAGCTTTAAATCTACTCGGCCAAAGCTTGCTCGGGGCTTCTACCCAGTGCCGAAAGAGCAAACTCCCTAACGGCCTGCCTAGCAACAGCGGGTGCCAGCACCCGAACTTTTCCACTATAGCGAGCCACTATCCGGCCGAGGTTGTCCAGTTGGCCGATGGAAATTTTGACTTGGACGCTCTTGTTGCCAGAAATGTAATGTTCGGGCTTGAAGTCAGCTATTAGCGAGAAAGCCTCGGGGTCAACTTCGAAAAGAACCTCAGTATCCGTGTCTCCGACTTGGTAGAGACCCTCCTCTGACCTTGAAGTCAATTCTCGAGTGCTGAACTGATTTGACAATTCAATCTCCCTCATGCGATCTAGCCGGAAAACACGCTCCTCCTGATTGGTCAGGCAAAATCCCTTAAGGAACCAATTGGACTCCCTCGACTCAAGTCGGCCCGGCTCGATTTCACGCTCAGTGACTTCGCCAGCGGAGTTTCTATACGAGCACCTGATAATTCTTTGCTCTGCAACAGCCTGCCGGACAATCGCAAGGTCAGCGTCATCACGATTCGGCTGAACCATAAAAGGTAGCTGTTGCTGTCCGGCAGCCGCGATACCCAAAATTGAAAGCAGCGCATCTATCTCCTGCCGGTCGGATGAATCCATCAGCTCGAGAAGCAAAGCTAATCCGCTTGCAATAGCCGCCGCCTGTCTAGTTGAGAGCCTCGGTGCGGACTCAAGCGTTGGAGCGAAACTCAAATCTAGAATCCCATCTTCGAGTAGATCGTAGTCAAGAAAAAACAATTCATCCGGCCGATACATACCCACGCCCGACAGTGAAATAGTCACCACGGCCGATCGAATCTCCTTCTCGGAAACATCGAAATGTTTGGCAACTTCCTCAATTCTTTGTTGACGATGAGTAATCAGGTAACCAGTTAGTGCCAACATGAAGTTATAGCGGTCTGTTCCGCTGAGACTTGAACTCCTAGGCATGGGCGTCACAAACTCTCTCAAGGTTGTAATTAATCAGCTCAATCAGAGATGAAGGCGAAATAACTTCAATCTCGTCCACAAATTCCATGAGCTCTTCGGCGAGTAAGTGTAGGTCCATGTAGTTGATGTTGAATTCGGTTTGTCCGGATGATAGGTCGAAGTGAAACCAGGCCGCACTACTTGGCTCGACTCTGATGATAGCCACTTGCGTGCTTTTGTGCCGCTCAAGCTCGGTCAACGCCTTGTTCACTTCTCCGTTGACAGGAGGATCAAAACTTACGTCTTGGATGTCAATTTCGGAAATCACTCGCCGCAGCAAGAAGTTTCTCGGCTCGTCGCGGTCTAAATCAAATCCGATCAGTAGCCACTGGCCACCAATGTTTTGAAGCGACCACGGCTCTATGTTCCGAACCGTTGGCTGAGTCTCACCAGGCTTTAGGTAATCGAACGACACTCTTGACCCAGACTCGATGGCGGTTGATAGCGGAAGGAAAGCTGGATCGTGGGTTCGGATTCTTGGTGCGATGCCTATAAAACTGCTGGCACTCGAAGTTTCTCCCATTGCACGAATCCGATGAAGAGCTCGGTTGGCGTCAGCTGATAGCGAGGCTTTCGCCCAGACTTGGGCCGCCAAATTCAAAAGTGCCACCTGTTTGGCATTTAGATTGACGCCTTTTGGCCAAGCAAAATCCTCGTTAGCAATCAAGTAGCGATACTCCTGGTTGTCCTCCATAGCTTCTTTGGGAATAAACGATCGCCATGCGATTCCAGCCTCGGTCAGCAATACTTTGTCCCGCTCGAACATTCGATTCAATGCGGAGTTGTCCTCACCTGACCTAAAGCTTTCTTTGTATCCCTGAACAGTTGCAAAAATCTCGGCCTTAGAAAGTCCGTTGCTCGAAACCAGCAGCGCGCAGGTGAGATTGAACAACCTCTCAGAAAGATCTATGCGCTCAGGCATAAATTAGTCGCTGGTTCCCAAAATGTCGATTACGAAAACCAACGTGGCATTAGGTGGAATCGAGCCGGACCCAGCCTCACCGTAGCCCAACTGCGGAGGGATAATTGCAATCACTTGGGAGCCAACCGGCTGGCCTACGACAGCCTGCAAGAATCCATCAATCAGCCCACCATCTTGCATTTGGAATTGTGCCGGCTGACCCTTTCCCCAGCTGGAGTCAAATTGTTCTGCACCATCCCATAGAAAACCGCTGTAGTGCATAGTGACTAGCTGACCCTTCTTCACAGGTGCGCCATCACCGCGAATTAGTTGAGCAATCTTCAGCTCGGTAGGAGCGGCAGTGTTGGGAATGGTGATTCCTGGTACGCCATCAGATGTCTTGACAACAGCTGGGAAACCTGCCTCTGGAGCCACAGTGCTTCCGGTAGCTTTTTCTAGGAAGACTTTACGAAGATCAAAAACAAAGACTACGCCGTCGGTGGGGCCTACGCCTAGCGAAGGTATGCCTTCCCCGCCGTGTGCATCAGCCGGTGGGATAACTGCAACTACTCGCGAGCCTTCTCTGGCGCCAGCCAGAGCGGCGCAGAAGTTTGGTACTTGACTAGGCCCAAAAAATGCCGTGGCAGCTTGACCGCCATCAAACTGCGATTGCTGGATCAATTCCCCGGTTCCGCCGTTGTATCCTGCGAACTCGAATTCCACCAGGTTCCGACCGGTGAAAACAGGTCCGTCGCCCTTGACAATTACGGCGCTCTGAACTGACTCGGAGGTTAGAGGTGATGGAAATGTGACGGTGGGTATCTCCCCAAAGTTTCCAGATACCGAAACGGCTTTAACTTGATCCCCGGTGGTCAATTCCTCGCAAGCAAGATCGCTTACTGGGGCGCAACCTGCCAGGGTCGCTGTCAATAGGAGTCCGGCAAGGGCGAGGGCAGATTTTCTCAAGGGCACATTCTTTCTTTGGGGGTGAAGTTGACTTAAGTTTAGTTGCCCTTTGACAAGCTTCGGCAAAATGCTAGGAGTTTGCCTTGCGAACCGTTTTCCTGAGCTTCTTTTCCGACACTTTTCGCTCACCAAGACCCTCCGGATTCCAGGCTTTGATGTCAGCCTCCGTATACTCGGTTGATTTAATCTTGATTTTGAATTGCGGCAATACCGCGCCTGGAGCTAGCCTTCTGGCTGTCAAAAGAAAGCCCGTGTGTCCAATCATTCGGTGCTCAGGCCTCACGGCAAGCCCTTGCAGATGCCAAGGCCGAACCAATGATTCAAAGCTCTCTGGCTCCGTGAAAAGTCTTGTGGCCCGAAGGTCTTCTGCTATACGAGACAGCTGCGTGACCGTTGCTACATACACAACCACTAATCCTCCAGGAGCCAAAACCTCAGCGCACGCCTCAATGCACTCCCAAGGTGCGAGCATGTCAAGAACAACTCGATCGACACTTTGTGGTTTGAGTTTCTTTGTGAGTTGCTCTTGGAGGTCACCCAAGTGAATCCTCCAATTCTTTGGGTTGGATCCGGTTTGGCTCCTTACATTCCCGGCAGCAATCTCGGCAAACTCTGGCCGCCTTTCGAAAGAGTGAAGTTGCCCCTCGCTACCTATCGCCCGCAGTAGGTACATACTAAGAGCCCCTGAGCCAACGCCCGCTTCCACTACTGTTGCGCCGGGGAAAATATCGCCTGAAACAAGAATCTGCGCTGCATCCTTCGGGTAGATAATTGCCGCACCTCTGGGCATTGAAAGTACAAAATCATTTAGCAGAGGCTTCAGCGCAAGGTATTCAACACCGTTTTGGTTTGTCACGATTGAAGCGTCCGGTTTTCCAATTATTGCGTCGTGTTTTAAATCGCCACGATGAGTTCCGAATGCAGCTCCCTTGACCAGAGTGATCGTATTTAGTCTTCCCTTGGGGCCCGTGAGCTGAACCTTATCCCCGACTTTGAAAGTTGTGCTTCCTTTACTCACTTGAAAAGCCCCTTGAGGTCTGAAATTGTCACGCCTTCTAGAGTCGGCCAAAGAATACGACCGGGTTCGGCTGGAATCTCGACGATGTTTTGAACGCCAACGGCTTTTGTTCCGGCAGCCTCGGCTGAGCGAAGTCCGGATATAGAGTCTTCAAATGCCACGCAGTCCTGCGCCCTAACATTCAGTAGCTCCGCCGCCTTCAGGTAGGCCTCTGGATGGGGCTTGCCGTGAAGCACGTCGTCACCGGCAACAATGACGTCGAAGGCGTCAAAGCCAATGGCGTCAACAACTTGTTGAGCCATTCGGCGCATGGACATCGTGACAAGGGCAGTCTTCACATTTTTTTTGCGTAACAGCATCAGAAGCTCTTTCGCTCCTGGGCGCCAAAGAATCTCCTGCCTAAGTTGAGCGGAGACCTCGTCCGTCAGATGTTGAATGATTTCCTCAGGAGCAAGGTCTGAGCCGACTTTGTCCTTGATGATCTTTGAGGAATCGTAGAGCGACATGCCGACCAGACTCAGGCCATCTTGCTCTGTCCAGTTACTGTTATTTGCACTGGCAAAGGCCCCCTCACTTTTCATCCAATAAGGCTCGGAGTCAATTAGAGTGCCATCCATGTCCCAAAGCACGGCGGCCGGAAGTTGCATAAAAATCATGATGGTTGAAGTCTAGCTTTGCGATTAAGGCCTAAAGTTGAGTACAGGTAGTTGACACGAGCTAAGGGCCGGATTTATAGAATTGACCAGCGGGGACAGCATTTTTGGCGGTCGAGTGCTAATTTGTGCATTCGAAGGCTGGAACGACGCAGCCGAGTCAGCTAGCTTGGCAGCCAAAGTGGTGAGTGAATCTTTGCAGTGTCAGGTTGCTGCTGAAGTCGACGCCGAGGATTACTACGACTTTCAGTTCACAAGACCCTCAGTGTCATTTGACGAACAAGGCGACCGCGAACTCTCCTGGCCGGGAACTACTCTCATGATTTCGACCGATAAAGACCCTGCTCTTTCGAGGTTTAGCGTTTTGATCGGCACCGAGCCAGCCAGAAGGTGGAAGTCCTTCACAGCTGAGATTCTGGAAATGATTGAAGATCGTGAAATTGACGCTGTCATCTTCTTGGGTGGAATGTTGGCAGACACCCCACACACCAGGCCAATCACCGTTAGCGCAACTAGTCAGAATGAAAGGGTTAGGACAGCTCTAAACGTTGATCGCAGTAGCTACGAAGGTCCCGTGGGAATATTGTCGGTGCTGGCAGTAGCACTTGAGGACATCGGTATACCTACCTTGGCTCTCTGGGCAGCTGTACCTCATTACGTACATAACTCCCCCTCACCTAAGGCGACCCTTGCTCTCATGGCAGAGCTTCAAAAGATGCTTGGGGTTAGCTTTAGTCAGGGCGATCTTGCCGATCAAGCTTTTGAATGGGAACGTGGTATCGATGAGATTGCAGAGAACGACGATGAAATGGCAGGATACATCGAGCAGCTCGAAAAAAACCGCGATGAGTTTGAGTCAGAAGCCGCCTCTGGTGACGCAATTGCTAGAGAACTTGAGAAGTTCCTTCAATCTGAAGAAAAGCCTCCTGAGGCCTAGGCCACTATTAATCCAGTTGAAAGCATCAAGATCAACCAACTTCCAACGGCAACTCGCCAAATCACGAACGGTAAGAAGGATCCCTTTTGCAGGTACTTCAATAAGAAATGAATCACACTAAGTCCAACTACTCCAGAAACTGCTGTGGCCAGAATTGTTGCAAACATAAAGTCAAGGTTTAGATCCTTTGCGGAAGAAAGAAATTGAAATAATCCCGAACCTAGAACCGCTGGGATAGCAAGCAAAAAACTATAACGGGCAGCTGCTTGTCTGGTGTATCCAAGCAAAAGCCCAACAGTTATAGTTCCCCCGGATCTAGAAACACCAGGCACAAGTGCCAGAGCTTGTCCTAATCCAAACAAGATGCCATGCGAGAGATTCAAATCATCAATCGGCCTGGTCTTTTTTCCAACAGCATCTGCGATGCCAAGCAGCACACCAAAACCAATAAGCGTGTAGGCAATTACCCAGAGGCTTCTAACTTCATTTTCAATTAGGTCTCGGAACAACAGGCCCAGCAACACCACTGGAACAGTTCCTAGGATAATAAGCCACCCCAGTTTGGTGTCTGAAGACATTAATTTTCTAGGTCTTGCTGCCCATTTGATCCAAGATGATCCGATACGCAAGATGTCCTTGGCAAAGTAGCCAACTACTGCAATCTCGGTACCAATTTGGATGGTAGCGATGAAAGCTGTGAGCTGTGGTTTAGAAAGTGAAGTCAGATTCATTAGTTGTTGAGCTATTTGGACGTGTGCTGAAGAAGAAATCGGCAGAAACTCCGTAAGCCCCTGAACCACTCCAAGAATTAATGCTTCAAAAAAACTCACTGATCGTCTTCAGCCAATGCGAAAGGAAGAAATTCCCCGTGCTCAGTGCTTAGCGCCTCTTCGTAATTTAGAAACGCATCCTCAAGCTGGTAGTAGGCCTGCTCAACACTTGAGTCCTCATCCCCACGCTTAGAACTGACTGCTTCGAAGTGCTTTTCAAAGGAAGCAATTAGCTGTGTCAGCGCATTTCTAGGATCAGTAGCCATAATGCAAAACTACCCGCAATCTGCCATTGTTCCAAGCACCTAGCGCAGACTTGCTGGATGGGCCGTGATAGCATCAAAAACTGCAGCAAAGGAAGTCACGTCCGGGTGGCGGAATGGTAGACGCGCTAGCTTGAGGTGCTAGTCCTCGCAAGGGGGTAGGGGTTCAAGTCCCCTTTCGGACACAAGAACAGCTGGCTAGATCCCTAGAACAGCTTTGGCAATCAAGAAATAGATAACCAATCCGGTGGCATCGACAAATGTCGTGATGAATGGATTTGAAAATACTGCTGGGTCAGCCTTTAGCGCCAAGCCAACAAGCGGCATAACACCCCCAACCGTGGCGGCAACAGAGCAAATTGCAAACAGTGTCAGACCAATTACCAGCCCAATTTCAACACCGAATACCAGGCTCGTCAGGCCAAATGCAATCAAGCCAAGCAGCAAACCAAGGAGCACGCCAACTCTTAGCTCACGATAGAGAACTTGCCAAATGTCTTTAGCTCTAACATCCTGCAGTGCCAGCGCACGCGTCACTGTTGTAGCCGCCTGATTACCCGTGTTTCCACCAAGCCCAATCAGTAGTGGGATAAACAGGGTCAAAACCACCATTTCCTTAAGCGCTGATTCGAATACCCCAAGAACAGACACCGTGAAAGTAGCTCCAAAGGCCAGCACGAGTAGCCAAATCACACGAGAGCGGACAATCGAGAATACCGGAGTAGATAGATAAGGACGCCGAAGCGGTTCCGCTCCACCGGAACGGGCGGCATCTTCGGATTCCTCTTCTTCGAGAATGCGCAAGGCATCATCAACTGTGAGTATTCCTACCAGACGCTTTTCATTATCGACAACGGGCAGCGCCAGAACTTTAAGATCAGCACAAACGCGAGCGGCAAATTCCTCATCATCACCAGCATTTACCGAATGTGGCTGCTGCATCACTTTTGAAACCCGACTTCGGGCTGGTGCCTTCATCAGGTCCCTCAGGCTTACCACTCCCACTAGCTGTCTAGAAGAACCAATAACGGGCAGAGTGTAGATAGTTTCGGCGTCTTGGAGCTTGCCCTTAACTTTCGTCATTGCCTGAGAAACGGTGTCAGAGTCTTTCACGGCTATGTATTCGGGACTCATGCGTCTGCCGATAGATCCTTGTGAATAGCCCAAGATTTCACTTGTAAGACTTCGCTCCTTCGCGGACAGCCCGGTGAGAAGTAGCTGTGCGACGCTGGCGGGTAGCTCATCGAGCAATCCAACCCGGTCATCCGGGTCTAGTTTGGCAAAGATGGCTGAGACCTCAGTCGAGCTGAGCTCTTCGAGAATTTCACTTTGCAGCGAGGTGGCTAGCGACTCGAATACCTCAAGCGCCAAATCCTTAGACAGCACTCGGAAAACAATTGCTCGCTCCATAACATCAAGTCGTTCAATGACCGAGACTATTCGTGCCGCTTTTAATTTCTTGACTTGTTTTGCAAGAGAAGCCAGATCCGAGTCTTCCAGCGCCTGCTCTATGAATGTGTCCGGTTCGTCGAAGTCATAGAGCTCATCACTGGACATTAGTGGCTCCTTTGTTCGAAGAGATTTATTGGTCTATCCAACAGTAAGCCATGGTCGCAAGCTAGCGCCTTACCGAATCAACCAACTCAGCCACTATGCGACTGGATCCTGCTAATACAATGTGCTCAAGATTGCGCTTGGCTCCAGGTTTACCCACCAACTCCCCCGACTGGTTATAGCCGCCAATTTGGGATCCGACGTATCTTTTAAAGTCAAAGTCCAATATCTCTACGGCTCCAAATTTGGCGCACATGTCCGTTAGTTCGCGCCTGGATAGCCAGGACTCGTTGTTGTAGCTGAGCACGAGAGTCTCAGTCTTCAGGTTGGTGATCAGTTGTCCCAGAGCAGCGGGCATGGTCAACTTGGAATTGAATTGACTCTTGTTTTCAGCATCTCTGGTATCTAGGCGCTTATTCGCTATTCCGTATGTTTCTGGGGAATCCCATCTAACCAAAGTCTCCCATATGTGATAGTTGCCAAAGTATCTGTGTTGATTGTATGGAGGGTCGAGATAAGCAAGCTCTACTGCCGGAAGTGATTCAATGGCCGAGTTGGCGTCTGCTCTGAGTGACTTACCGCTTCCAGGCATTAGCTCTGGAACCTTTAGTTCAAGGTCTGCAGAACTTCTTCTCGACCAGCTTTTTAAGTAAGCCATCTGGACGCCAGTTGTTGAGTCAATCTTGTCAGCCGCAACAAGAAGACTCGCAAGTAATGGAAAGTAGAGCCAACTTTGCCTGTAGTCGGATTCGATAACAGCGCGAATCGAGTCGATGCGCTCACCGTTTTTGGGCTGGAAGTATCGAGCCTGCTCACAAAAAGCTTTGGTGAAATAACCAGCGCTGCCGCGAAGGTTATTCAGCCGGGTAACAGCCTCCTCGAGTTCAACTAAATTGACAGTGCTTGCATCTAATTCAATCCAAGTCTTAGCAAAGACCTCGGAGTAGCTAGCGGTATCAACCGCAGTTACATGCATAGATTGCTGCTTCAAGGCTTGTGCCACTCGAGTCGTTCCAGTGAATAGATCCAAGGCGGTTCTGGCTTGAGTTGTTCTGAATAGTGTCTCCAACACCGGCATAAGAGAGCGCTTCGACCCAAGATACTTAATCACCGCGGCTCACCTAACTTAGACTTAGAACAATGTCCACCATTGACCCCAACCCACCGACCTTATCTGAGGCCGCTCGATTTGGCCTGGATTACGCGCGTGAGCAACTGTCCGGTAAGTCCATTGTTGTTCTAACCGGGGCGGGAGTGTCAACAGAATCGGGCATCCCAGATTATCGCGGCGAAGGGAAGACCGAACGACACCCCATGACCTTCGACATTTTTATGGGTACCGAGCAAGCGCGAAAGAGGTACTGGGCCCGAAGCTATGTTGGCTGGTCGGTGATGGCTAAGGCCAAACCCAACCCAAGCCATTACACCTTGGCCCAAGCAGAGAGCCAGGGTCGAGTGACACACCTAATCACCCAGAATGTGGACTCCCTGCATCAACAAGCCGGTTCTAGGAAGGTCACCGATCTTCATGGTCGACTTGACCAAGTTATCTGCATGGCGTGTCAGGTTAGTCTCAATCGACTAGACATGGACACACTAATTGAAGGACTGAACCCCGGAATTCGAAAGGACCTATCGGTGGAGTTCTCGCCTGACGGCGACGCCGAAATTGAAGCAACCGAGAGCTTTCAGATTCCAGGATGTCCGAAATGTTCAGGGATACTCAAGCCCAACGTTGTGTTCTTCGGTGAGAACGTCCCCGCTAGCAGGGTCGCATCCACAATGGAAGAGCTCGAACGAGCAGATGCACTTCTTGTTGCAGGCAGCTCGCTCGCAGTTAACAGCGGAATGCGCTTTGCAAGAGCAGCCAATAAGGCCGGCAAGCCAATTGTGATAGTAAACATAGGTCCAACAAAAGCTGATGAGATTGCAGTTGCGAAAATTGAGGCGCCAACTTCTATAGCCTTAGCGGGGCTACTAATTGACTGAGACTTCGTTTGGGCTTCTTCGCCACGGTCAAACTGATTGGAACATAACTTTCCTTCTTCAGGGGGTGACTGACATCCCCATGAACGCCACCGGTTTCGAGCAAGTAAAACTTGCTGCCCAAGCAATAAGACTGCAGGACTGGGATGTTGTCCTAACCTCACCCCTGATTCGCGCAAGGCAAACCGCCGACATTCTTCTTGACGCTGTTGGATTTAGTGAAGTAGTAGAAGAAGGTCTACTCATTGAAAGATCATTTGGAGAAGCCGAGGGTCTCTCGTATGAGCAATGGCGAGCGAAGTACGCAAACCTTGACGATATCCCAGGCGGAGAAAGCAGGAGTGAACTGGCCTCTCGAGCGCAGCAGCTACTTGATCTCGTGGCTGGGAAATACTCGGGTAAAAGAGTCCTTGCAGTTTCTCACGGAGCACTAATTCGAAACCTGCTCGCGATAGCTAGCAAGAATGAACTGCCAAGAGACGGGGAGAGACTGGGCAACGCGTCTTTGAATACTTTTGTTCACCACGCTAGTGACTGGCGCGTTATCGATTACCAACTAGATCCCTTGCAGCCCTAAAGCGTCTCCAATGCCTCAAGCAACTTCTGCGCGGAGTTGTCCCAGTTAAAGAATTTCCCTCGTGCTCCCGAGTCTTTGCTAAGTCGGTTCCAGGTCTCAGGTTCTGAAAGCTCCTTGACCCGAGATGCAAAATCGTCTGGATTGCTTGGGTCAAAAAACAGCGCTGCCTCGCCGGCGATCTCATGGAATATTTGTATGTCTGACAACACCAGTGGAACTGAATGAGTCATCGCTTCCACTAACGGAATGCCAAAGCCCTCGTCCTTGGAAGCGGACACAAGTGCGAAGGCTGAATTCAAAATCTCGGAGTACTGCTCATCGGATACTCCGTTTTTGAAAACAAGACGGTTAGCGGCGCCTCTGGCCACTTCCAACAAGGAGGTTCTTGCTTTATCGGAAATCGCGCTCAAAAGTATTAGTTGAAATTCCGGAAGCCTTTCCATGCTCGCCGCTAGGGTCTCAACGTTTTTGTATTCCATGAAACTTCCCATGTACACAAGTGTTTTGCGCAAGCTCGGAGAAGTTTCAGGAGAATTTGTTGGGAAAGTAGTCCTCGGGTCTGGGGCGTTGTAAACCACATACACGGGTTTGTTAGTGAGTCGATTAGCAATAATGAGCTCCCGACTGGTATTTGAGACGGTCGCAACGGCGTCAGCGCGGTTCAGCAGAATCCTTGCAACCCAGAAATTCAGATGATAAAGGCGCCAGGCAATTCGAATCATAATTGGAAGGGTGTTGGGCGCCTTTGGATATTTGTAGTAGATCAAATCATGCAGGGTCAATATCAGCTTGTATTTTCTTCCAAGTGAACCCATTGTTTGCATAGGAGAGAACACGTGGGTTGCTCCGGCCCTGTTTAGTGTCCTGCTAACAAAAAGCTCCTTCGTGGCATCGGTTGGGTAGTTGGCCTCCAAGAACTTAGTCCCTTCAGGCAGCCACTTGAGTTGTTCTTGATTGCAAATTAATGCCGTGACGTCAGTTTTCCTCGCAACCGCGGAAAACAATTCACTAGAAAATCTGGAGATACCATCGTGGTGCTCGATTTTTAAAAATCTGCAATCAAATATCAACTTCATGCGAGCCCTTTTATGAATTGGGTGATGAATTCGGCAGCCTGGTCAGGCGCCTCGTAGTGGACAAGGTGACCCACGTCTTGAATTTCACGCAGTACGGCGTTTGGATATAGCTTTGCAACCCGACGCTGGGTATCGATGACGGTGATGTCGTCCAAGGCGGCGGCAACAATTAGTACCGGTGATGCAATTCCTCCCGCCAGCTGCGATAAATCAGTTGAAATTGATGCGTTATAGCCGTCAGACGCAACTTTTACCGACGCAAAGTCACTGAAATTTTCAAGGTGTTGGTTGTGTATCCAACGCCGCAGCTTTCTATCCCTTGATTTGGCCATGACAACACTCATCACCATCACGGCCATTTTGTTTCGCAGCAGCCACTCACCAACAAATTTTGGGGCAATGGCTGCCGCGTGATAGTAGATCTTGGTCAAGTTGGTGAGGGCTGCTTGCGGCCCCTCAAGAGCTGGGGCAGAAACCGGATTCACCAAAGAAACTGATGCGACTTGATATCTAGTCGCGTAGTGCCCCACAACAAGGGTTCCAAAGCTGTGACCCATTAGGTTGACACTGGCGTCCAGTCCCAGGGTCGAGACAAACTCGTGCAACCAGCTCGAGTAGGCGGAGACGGAGTGAGTTTCTGTAAGAGCTGCCGATTCACCAAAACCAGGTAGGTCGGGGATGATTACTCTAAAATCCGGCAGCCCTGCCGCTATGGCTTCAAGCCCGCGATGATTTCCTCGATAGCCGTGAACCATAATTACGGTTTTTGCATGTTCAGTGTTAGCGGGGTATTCGTAGTAGACAGTTTCTATACCCGAGACCATGAGACTATGCCTGAGTGCCCTTGAGTTGGATATTGCGGCAAGCTCTTTTGCGATCACGGGATAAGTCTAAGTTGGAAGCTTGTAACAACGCCGAGGCTAGCTACCAGAAACGGCCTGAAGCTGGCCTAGTCTTTGAGAGTGAACGAACAGATGAGTTTTGACTTTGTTGAACGTCCGGACTGGTCGCGAAAACTGGCTGTATTCGACCTAGAAACAACCGGGCTGGACTTGCGGGAAGCACGTATTGTCACGGCCTGTGCGCTTGAAATAGACGAAAATGGCCAGGTAGTTGGTAAGAACCTAGAGTGGCTGGCGGATCCTGGAATTGAGATTCCTGAGGCGGCATCTAACGTTCACGGGGTCACTACCGATATTGCGAGAGTAAATGGTAGACCGGCTAATGAAGTTATCGCAGAGCTGCTAGATACCCTGTCTGGCTTTTTGGCAAGAGGCATTCCGGTAGTTGCTTACAATGCTCCCTACGATTTCTCGATTCTTCACTTCGAAGCATTGCGCTACGGCCTGAATCCAATAATTGATCCAAAGCCCGTTATTGACCCTTTAGTGCTTGATAAATTCGTTGATACCTATAGATCTGGAAAGAGAACTCTTGAAGTTGCCGCCAGAACATACGGCGTAAGGCTTGATGATGCCCACAATGCTACTGCCGATGCAGTAGCCGCCGGTCGCGTAGCTCAAGCAATTGCAAAAAAGTATGCCGGGAAGCTGCCTGACAACGTGTTGGCTCTGCATGATGCACAGATTGAGTGGAGCGAGCGTCAAGACGCTTCGTATGAGAAATTTAGAAGAGGAACTAGCCCAGATTTTACTGTCCAGCGAGGCTGGCCTGTAAAGCTTTAGGCTCCGAAGTTTTTGTAGCGGGCGTTAAAGCGCTCGACACGACCTGCAGCATCCATGATTCTTTGCTTGCCGGTATAGAACGGGTGCGACGCGGAGGAAATTTCAACGTCAAATACTGGGTACTCTTGGCCGTCTTCCCACTTAACAGTCTTGTTGCTCGTCAAAGTCGAGCGAGTTAGAAAGCTCTCACCGGATGCTAAATCGCGAAAGACGACAGCCTGGTAGCTCGGGTGAATTTCTGACTTCATGATCGGATACTTCCTTGAAATTGACTTGGGAGCCTGAATCGGCAACTTCCCCACTATACCAGAGCTAAGTGGCAAAAACTAGGCACTACTTAAGGGCCCGAACACGATATCGATTGCCATCGTTTGATACTTCCAGCCCAAAACCAAAGGCGCCGGAGATCTTCTCCGATGTCAAAGTCGAGGCTATCTCCCCTGCGGCATAAACCTGTCCTCTCGACAGGATCAGGGCATGGGTAAAGCCAATAGGTATCTCTTCTATGTGGTGGGTGACCATCACTATCGCTGGTGCCGCAGGTGCAGAGGCGTACTGGCCCAGGACAGAGATTGTGTGCTCTCTGGCGCCCATATCTAGGCTGGCCACCGGTTCGTCCAGAAGAAGAAGCTCAGGATCAGGCATCACAGCTCTAGCAATTTGTGCCCGCTTTCTCTCCCCGTCGCTAAGAGTTCCAAATGGACGATCGGCAAGCTCCTCGAGCTGCCATTCGGCAAGAACCCTGCGGGCTCGTCTCTCGTCGACGTCCTCGTATTTTTCATTCCAACGACCCGTGACACCATAACTAGCTGTCATTACCGCATCCAGAACGGTTTCTGAGTTGGGGATGTGAGAGCTCATGGCGTTTGAAGCAAAGCCAATTCGCGTGCGAAGGTCAAATACGTTGACTTCCCCAAGAGTGGAGTCAAGCAATTTTGCGGTGCCAGTCGAGGGGTGAATCTGGGACGCAGCAACTCTGAGCAACGTGGTTTTACCAGCTCCATTTGGCCCAACTATTACCCAGCGTTGATTAGCGTAAACCTGCCAATCCACGTTGTTTAGAATGGACATTTGATCCCGAAGCACTGTGACGTTATTGAAATCTAAGACGAGACTCATAGTCCGAGCCTAGAGGATTACGCCAACTCACTTTGAAACGGCACAATAATCTGCGGCAAAATCAAACTCGTTATAGTCTTTGGGGTTTGAACGACCTACTGCCTGCCTCCGACCAACCATCCAACGCCCAGAAACCCAAGGGCATGGCAAACCTACGGCGATTGACCATCTGCTCTAACATCATCATTACGTAGACTCACCCGACGCTATTGAATTAGAGTCTTCTTCGAAGTTCCAGGAAAGAATCGGATAGACCTTGAGCGTATTAGTTGTCATGGATGTTGACTCAACTTTGATCCAACAGGAAGTCATCGAACTCTTGGCAGATCATGCTGGTCTCATGCCCGAAGTCAGAGCCATTACCGAGTTGGCTATGACTGGCGAGATCGACTTTCAGGAATCTCTTACGAAGCGAGTCAAGCTTCTCAAGGGTCTTCCCGTTGATGTCTTCTATGAAGTTCGCCAGAAAATTTCATTCACCACGGGAGCGCCGGAGTTGGTGGAGGCGGTGCATGCTTTGGGTGGAAGAATTGGCGCCGTAAGTGGAGGGTTCAGTCAAATTCTTGGAGGGCTTGCACATGAAGTTGGACTTGACTACTGGAAAGCAAACGAGTTGGAAGTAGAAGACGGTGAACTAACCGGAAGACTAATCGGCGAGATGATCGACGCTCAGGCGAAAGCCACTGCACTTAGACAATGGGCTGATGATTTTGGATTGGACATTGCTGACACTGTTGCAATAGGAGATGGTGCCAATGACATTCCCATGCTTCAGGCTGCAGGTCTTGCTGTGGCATTTCGCCCAAAGCAGGTACTAAGACAGTATGCCGACATAGTTATCGAAGAAAACTCCCTCGTGCCGCTAATTGAAAGGCTCCAGCTACGCTCCAGTTGAGTGGAGGCCACCGTCGACGTGAATCATTTCACCGGTGGTTGCTGGGAACCAGTCCGAAAGCAAGGCAATAATTCCTCGGGCAGCGGTTTCCGTGTTCGTTAGATCCCAACCAAGTGGTGCACGGTTAGTCCACAACTCTTCCATCGTTGCGAAGCCTGGAATTCCTTTTGCGGCTGTGGTTCGAAGTGGTCCTGCTGAAATCAAGTTAACACGAATGCCGTCCTTGCCCAAGTATCTGGCAAGGTACCTCGAGGTGGATTCGAAGGCCGCTTTAGCGACTCCCATCCAGTCATAGACGGGCCAAGAGACGGTGGCGTCGAAAGTTAACCCGACAACTGACGAAGGATTCTTAAGAACTGGCTTGGCAGCCATTGTTATGGACTTGAGTGAATATGCCGATACCTCCACTGCGGTTGAGACATCAGCCCACGGCGTTTCAAGAAAATTTCCACCTAAGGCCGTTTGTGGGGCAAAGGCGATCGCGTGGACAATCCCATCGATGGAATCGAAGTGCTCTTTGATGCGTCCAGAAAGTGCGGTTAAATCGTCTTCACTGGTGGCATCGAGTTCAATGACAGGTGCTGGCTTAGGCAGTCGTTCCGAAATCTTGGTCGTGATGGCAAGCATGCGACCAAACGAAGAAAGGATTACCTCAGCGCCTTGCTCTTGTGCAAGTTTTGCAACGGAGAACGCGATAGACGCCTCGGTTAGCACACCGGTGACTAAAATTCTTTTACCTTCTAGAATTCCCATTACTTAGCTTCCAATCTTTACTAGTTGATTCATTCTTTCAATCATCATCGTCAATGACCCATGCCGAGGCCACCATCAACTGGTATCACAGCACCAGTAATGTAGGAGGCATCATCGCTAGCTAGCCAAGCCACAACTTTAGCCACTTCGCTTGGAGCAGCAAACCGACCAGCAGGAATGCGTCCCAAATAGTCTTTTTGTTGGGCTTCAGTAAGGTCTGCCGTCATGTCGGTATCTATGAACCCAGGCGCCACAACGTTAGCCGTGATTCCGCGGCCCGCGAGTTCACGGCTAACTGATCTTGCCATCCCAACAAGTGCCGACTTGGAAGCGGAGTAATTTATCTGTCCTGGGGATCCCAAGAGGCCAACAACGCTTCCGATTAAAATAACGCGGCCAAAGCGTTGCTTAATCATGGACTTAGTTGCTCGCTTCAAAACGCGGAAAACGCCATTAAGGTTTGTGTTAATGACTTCTTCGAAATCCTCATCGCTCATACGAAGCAAAAGGGTGTCCTTGGTGATTCCAGCGTTGGCAACCAAGACCTCTATTGGACCAAGCTCCGACTCAACTTGTGCAATCGCTTCGTCTAGAGAGTCACCATCAAGAACGTCGGCCCTGACTGCTAGGGCTCCTTCTGGGCCTGTACCAGAGCGGATGGTTACAGCAACCTTATGACCTGCTGCAATGAACTCTTGAGCAATTGCATACCCAATGCCACGGTTTCCACCTGTGATTAGTGCGACTCTAGACTTGCTCATTGAATTGGCAGACCTTTCGGGAATAGCCACGCGGTTAGCTGGTTTGAACTAAAAGAAGTCTAGTCTTAGCCTTGAATTGTTCGTTAGCGACTCAGAAGGTGGCCTTGGAAAAAGCCCAGAACATCACAACTGTTGGTCAATCGCCGGAATTAGAGCGAAAAAGCCGAATGGTAAAGTACCTTATTGCGATGACTATCAGAGTCATTTGCATCGTTTCGGCAATATTTGTCGAGGGCTGGCTTATGTGGCTGTGCTTCGCTGGAGCGATTTTCCTTCCCTACTTTGCCGTTGTTATTGCCAATGCTCAAGTTGCAAGAACCGGGTCTCTGGATAAAGTCACTGTCGTTGCTAAACCTATAACAGTAGATCTTGGCGCGAACTTCAAGAAGCCCTAGGCCTTGTTTGATACTCAGTCCGGAAACGTCAAGTGTTCGCGCGCCGGATGCACCAAAACTGCTTCCAACGTTTTGGTTTGGGCAAACCCTAAGATTCACCACTCAGGCCGAACAAAGAATTGGCTATCGTGCGAAGAGCACCTGGAATACTTGCGGACCTACTTGGCGGATAGATCCTTCCTACTGGAAGTTAAACCCCTAGAGTGAGAGTTCTCAAAAATTCCTGGGTCCGCTGGGCCAGTTGGTTTGTAGCGGCTCTGCTTTTCGCAGCGGCCTGCTTTGGTTTGGCGAACTGGCAATTGGATCGAAGATCACAGGCGGTTGCCAAAGTCGAACGAATGGTGGATAACTACGAAAAACCGCCGATTGAATATGCCCCTCTCTCAAAAGCGTCTTTAGACGAAATCACTGCACTGGAGTGGTCACCCGTGGAAATCGTGGGGAGCTATTTAGCAAGCGAGGAATTACTCGTGCGAAACAGGCCAATTGCTGGCCAGCCTGGCTTTTTGCAGCTTGTCCCCTTTGAACTAGTTACAGGCGAGATCGTAATCGTCGAACGCGGCTGGATACCGGCGGATTCGGACCTCTCCCCTGCTTCAACGATGACTCCATCTACAGATCAAAAAACGGTGATCGCAAGAGTTAAACTCAGTGAACTCACTCCAAACCGTGATTCTCCAATCGGGTTTGCAACAAGCATTCACCTGAGCAGCTTAAAAGAAATCACCGCCATTGATTTGGAACAGAACTTTTACTTGAGACTGATGTCTGAAAGCCCCGCCGAAAATCAAACTCCACAGCCACTGGGGAGGCCACTGCTTGACGAGGGCAATCACCTAAGTTATGCGGTGCAGTGGATTCTGTTTGCCGCAATGGGCTTTCTCGCTCTGTTTTGGGCAATTCGACAAGAGCGTGAATATCGAAGGATTGAACTGGACTCCAGTTATCTTCCGAGGTCCCAAAGAAATCGTAAAGTCACCGACGGTGACATCGAAGACGACCTCCTGGATTCCGGACGCTAACTAAGAGAGATTAAGTCAGCGTACTCATCTGACCAATGATCTTCTGTGCCGTCAGGCAAAATCAGTACTCGCTCGGGGTTTAACGCAAGTACCGCACCCTCGTCGTGGGAAACCAAAACAACTGCTCCACTAAAGCTTGCAAGGGCATTCAATATCTCAGTCCTTGAAGCAGGATCGAGGTTGTTAGTGGGCTCGTCAAGGAGCAAGACGTTCGCTGAGGAAACAACCAGGGCCGCCAGAGCCAATCTGGTCTTTTCGCCGCCGCTTAGAACAGAAGCCTTCTTGTTCACGTCATCACCACTGAATAGAAATGATCCAAGAACTTTCCGCGCCTCAACATCCCCCAGGTGTGGTGCTGATTGTTGCATGTTCTCTAGAACTGTTCGATTGATGTCGAGGGTTTCGTGTTCTTGGGCGTAGTATCCAATTTTTAGTCCATGCCCTGGTTCAATCTGTCCAGTGTCAGGTGCGTCTATTCCAGCGAGTATGCGCAGGAGCGTGGTTTTTCCAGCCCCGTTTAGTCCAATAATCACAACCTTGGAACCTCGGTCAATAGCCAAATCCACTGCCGTGAATATCTCTAGTGAGCCATAACTTTTGCTAAGACCTGAAGCCATCAGAGGAGTCTTACCGCAAGGAGCAGGATCTGGGAATCTAATCTTCGCCACACGGTCCGTCTGACCAACCTCGTCCAAATCCGCAAGCAGACGGGCAGCTCTTTTAGCCATTTGTTGTGCGGCCACAGCTTTTGTCGCTTTTGCCCCAAACTTTGCTGCCTGCAGTGTTAGAGCGGCAGCTTTTTTCTCAGCATTTGAACGTTCGCGCTTTCTGCGTTCCTCATCTGATTCACGCTGCTTTAGGTATGCCCTCCACCCCATGTTGTAGATGTCAATCATTTGGCGATTAGCGTCTAGGTAAAACACCCGGTTCACCGTTGTCTCAACTAGATCAATGTCGTGGCTTATCACTATCAGACCTCCCTGATAGCTGCGCAGAAAATCTCTAAGCCAGACCACCGAGTCCGCGTCCAAGTGGTTGGTTGGCTCGTCAAGCAACATTGTTTCAGCGTTTGAGAACAAGATTCGGGCCAGTTCAACTCTTCTTCGCTGGCCGCCCGACAGTGTTTTGAGGGGTTGACTGAGAATTCGCTCTTCGATGCCAAGGTTGCTGGCGATAGCCGCCCCCTGGGCCTCTGAGGCATATCCCCCCGCGGCTTGGAAGCGCTCCTCAAGCTTTGAGTACCTTTTCATTGCAGCCGCACCGGCCTCTCCCGTGGCGGTGGCCATAACTTCAGTGGATTCAGTCATTTGCCTTAGCAAGTCCCCGAGACCCCTAGCGTTCAAAATGCGGTCGCGAGCAAGCTCCTCTGGATTGCCTGATCTCGGGTCTTGAGGCAGGTAGCCAATTTCACCGCTTCGGTCAACCTTTCCAGATGTTGGCTGACCATCGCCGGCCAGAATCTTGGTGAGGGTTGTTTTTCCCGCGCCATTGCGACCAACTAGTCCAATTTTGTCTCCGGCGGCGACTCGGAAATTAACCTCGCTCATGAGTGTCCTGGCACCAATGGTGATCTCTAGGTCCTTCACACTGAGCAAGAGAGTGATCCTTTGTTGGATGAAATGGCAAAAGCTTTAGTCTACAATCGTGAATAGCAAAGGACGGCTAACAAGAAGAAGAAGGTAAATCCAATGTCACTTCAGTTATCGACAAGAACTAACCTCATTGATCGGGTAGTTCCAAGATCTCTTATCACTGACATTGTTCTAGTTCTTGGGGGCGCCGCGCTAACAGCTGCTGCGGCTCAGGTGGCTATTCCGATGTGGCCGGTGCCAATTACCGGACAGACTTTTGCTGTTTTGTTGGTTGGGGCGGTACTAGGAGCTTCCCGCGGCGCTATTTCGATGGTGACATATTTTTTCATGGGTGCTGCCGGGCTTCCGGTTTTCACAGGCGCGGTCTCGGGGGTCAGTTTCGGTCCAACTTTTGGATACCTGGTTGGGTTCATTGCGGCGGCTGCAATTGTTGGCTGGCTAGCCAAATTGAATTGGCACCGAACCGTTTTTGGCGTTGTCGTGAGTTTTCTCCTTGGCAACGCTGTTATCTATTTGTTTGGTTTACCTTGGCTTGCTTTTGCACTTTCCAATTTAGGCCTTGCAAGCGACTTGCCTGCGGTGTTGTCTGCAGGTCTGATTCCATTCTTGATTGGCGACGCTATTAAGATGGTGCTCGCCGCGGCAGCCCTCCCGGCTGCTTGGAAATATCTCGGTTCTAAATAGAAAAACCGATTGCTCGCATTTGCTCGCGGCCATCGTCAGTGATGCGCTCTGGGCCCCAAGGCGGCATCCAAACCCAGTTGATTCGAAATGCTTCGACAACGCCATCAAGAGCTTCTGCGGTTTGTTCCTCTAATACATCAGTAAGGGGGCATCCAGCTGAAGTGAGAGTCATATTAATCAGTAATGACTCGTCTTCGTCAGCCATCTCCAGACCGTAGATCAATCCCAGATCAACGATGTTAACGCCGATTTCGGGGTCGATTACACCTTTAAGAGCCTCTTCGACTTTGTCGTAGAGGATCGGTTCTAGTTGTCTTGGCATCTTAGGCGTTTACGTACCTGTCATATCCGTCGGCTTCAAGTCTGTCAGCAAGCTCCGGGCCACCCTGTTCGGCAATCTTCCCAGCGACAAACACGTGAACGAAGTCTGGCTTGATATAGTTCAGAATTCGGGTGTAGTGAGTGATTAGCAGCACTCCCATGTTGTTCTCTTCCTTTATTCTGTTTACGCCCTCTGCGACCACGCGCAGTGCATCAACGTCCAGGCCCGAGTCAGTCTCATCAAGTACTGCGATCTTTGGTTTTAGAAGCTCCATCTGCAAAATCTCGTGGCGCTTTTTTTCTCCACCTGAGAACCCTTCATTAACGTTTCTCTCGGTGAACGCAGAATCCATCTTTAGCCCCTCCATTGCCGAGCGCACGTCAGCTACCCAGCCGCGAAGGGCGGG
>CAEZVM010000009.1_pt1 | contig 31730 bp, 27 predicted proteins | sample 7264751 | NCBI WGS metagenome assembly CAEZVM01 (sample SAMEA6813857, study PRJEB35770) | uncultured Rhodoluna sp. | biome: Freshwater; feature: Freshwater reservoir; material: water | place: Czech Republic | collected 2017-05-23 | depth 0.5m m | reverse complement strand
CTCATTCAGCCAAGCCCAGGCAAAAAAGAATGCCAACACCGTCTCGCCGGTCGAAATAACCCCTACCGAGGTAGCGCTTAGGTGGGTTAGTGCAAGGAAGGAAAATAGCATTGGCAAGAATGAACCAAAAACTCCCAACCAAATCAGCAGCAGCCACAGTGGGGCCTCAAACTGGCTGAGGTTTCCTGTAAGGGAGATGCTCGAAGTTAGTGCGGATGTATCAAATTCCCACCACGGTGAAACTAGAAGCCAGAATAAGGCGGAGATACTCATCGAGTAAAAAAGCGTTGAAAGAGCGTCACGGTTTTTCATTGTGTGCTCGCCCATAAGAAAGTAGAAACTTAGGAATATTGCAGCCGCAACGGCAAACATTAGCCCAACTGGGTTTAGGCCTCCAGCCCAGATCCTGGAAACCACAACCAGCCCAAAAAGAACCATTGCAATTGCGACCCAAAGTCTTGGCAGCACCTTTTCTTTGAAAAGCCACAGCGACACCAATGGGACGATGACAATGGCTGTGTATTCAATAAGTAGTGCAATTCCAATAGGCAGGTTCTTGACTGCGTTTGAATAGGCCCACTGCATCAGAGCGACCCCAAAGACTCCAAACAAAACTAGATTTCGCCACTCTGTTCGCTGAATTCTAAAAGCCTGTGGTTTTGTGAACGCAAGGGCAATTGCTGCACCAATGGCAGTTGCAATTGATCTAAATATCACTATCTCCTCAGGGGTAATGCCCGATTGCATAATCACCTTGGAAGTTGAAGCGTTTAGACCAAAAAGAATAACTCCGGCGGTTGCAAAAATTACCCCCAGGACAGGATGCTTAGTGCGCAATTAGTTAGACCAACCCATCAACCGCGATAGTGTCTATTTCTTGCAATTCGACAGCCGAGAGAGGGTTGCCAGCAATTGCCTGATGGTTTTGTTCCAGTTGTTCAACGCTAGATGCCCCGATTAGACAACTTGTAACGGCTGGCTGTCGAAGTACCCAGCTAATGGCCAATTGGGCAAGACTTTGGCCACGGTTGGCGGCAATTTCATTTAGTCGCTTAGCAGCGGTTAAGTATTCAGACGTTATCTTGTCTTCGGTCAGGTGCTTAGCTTTAGAGATTCTAGAATCTTTTGGAGTCGTGCCATCTAGGTAGCGATCTGTTAACAATCCTTGGGCTAGTGGTGAAAACACAATAGATCCAACACCTAATCGACCCAGAGTGTCAAAGAGGCCCTTTTCGGGAGTACGAACAAACATCGAATACTTTGGCTGGTGAATCAACAGCGGCACTCCCATGGAATCCAAAATCTGCTTGGCTTTCTCAGTCTGAGTTGGGTCGTAGTTTGAAATGCCAACGTAAAGAGCCCGCCCGCTAGTCGCGGCCGTAGCTAAGGCACCCATGGTTTCTTCGAGCGGAGTTTCCGGGTCAAATCGGTGCGAGTAAAAGATGTCGACATAGTCTAAGCCCATTCGAGTAAGTGACTGATCAAGCGAAGCTAACAAGTATTTACGAGATCCCCAGTTTCCGTAGGGTCCTTCCCACATGTCATACCCGGCTTTGGTGGAGATGACCAGTTCGTCGCGGAAGTTTCTAAAGTCTTTGGAGAAGTGTTTCCCGAAGTTTTCTTCAGCTGATCCGTAAGGTGGTCCATAGTTGTTTGCAAGATCAAAGTGAGTAATGCCAAGTTCGAATGCCCGGCGCAGCACGGCACGCTGACTACTAAAACTGTGGTCGGAACCAAAGTTGTGCCAAAGACCTAACGAGAGCTCGGGCAGCAACAAGCCTGAATTTCCGGTGCGGCGATATTTCATTTGGCTGTATCGGCTTGGGTCTGGTCGAAAACTCATAGCCACAAGCCTAAGCTAGCTAGATGATGAGTTTTGTTCTAGGTGGCGGGTGCTTTTGGTGCCTGGACTCCAGTTTTATGCAGTTCCGAGGCATCCAAGACGTTGAGGTTGGCTACTCTGGCGGACATACTGAAAACCCCAGCTACGAGGCTGTATGTGCAGAAACTACCGGCCACGCTGAAGTGGCCAAGGTAATCTTCGATGAATCGGTCATTCCTGCCGAGACCGTTCTGGATATCTTTTTTACGCTGCACGACCCGACTCAGCTAAACCGCCAGGGCAACGATATGGGCTCAAGCTACCGAACCTGCATGTTCTTTGATGGAGATGACCAAAAGCAACTTTTTGATCAGGCCATCGAGCGAGCTAAGGGCGTCTGGGGCGATCAAGTAGTCACAACGGTTGAACCGCTAGAGAAGTTTTGGATGGGCGAGGAATACCACCAAGACTTTTTTGCCAAGAACCCGAACCAGAGCTATTGCAACTTTGTAGTAAAGCCCAAGATGGACAAAACTGCCAAGGCCTTCGCTTCGTACCTGAAGTGACTTTTCCACAGATTACTTTTATTGCCCCCAAGGCAATGCACTGCCTGAGATTCTTTTTACCTGATTAGACCAATCAGTTTGAAAGAAGGTAGTTATGTCGGAAAACTTCACTGTCTCAGGCCTTGTGGCCACAACACCTCGTCACTTAGTCACGCAAGAGGGCTTGCCAATCACGTCTTTTCGATTGGCATCCTCAAATCGGCGGTATGACAGGACCAAGAAGTCTTGGGTAGATGGTGAAACAAATTGGTTCACCATTACATCATTTCGGCAACTTGCCATCAACGCCGCAGCATCGGTATCAAAAGGAGATCGAGTTGTGGTGACCGGCAGGCTTAGGGTTCGAGATTGGGATAACGGAGAAAGAACCGGTACATCAGTTGAAATCGACGCTGCTGCGTTAGGACCGGACCTTAGCTGGGGAACATCAGAGTTCACCCGAACGGTTCTGGTTCGTGAAGATCCAGATGAACAAGACGCCGAAGATCCAGAGCTAGAAGCTGAGAGCGAGCTCGTAGGAGCCTAGGCGATCTAGAGACTCGACCAGGCAACTTCCCCCTAAGCGCCTGGTCGTGCGACACCCTTTCTGTTCAGAGTGCATATGAGACTCAAGTCCCAAGGCGGACCAATCATTGTCGGATAAACTTATCCACGGCACGATTGAGCAGAAAGGGTGTCATTTCTTTGACACCGTCAACTAAGGGAATCTAAATGGCTGAGTTTATTTACCAGATGATTAAGGCGCGCAAAGCTCACGGAGATAAAGTCATTCTTGACGATGTCACGCTGGCATTTCTGCCTGGAGCCAAAATAGGTGTTGTCGGTCCCAACGGAGCTGGTAAGTCATCAGTACTAAAAATCATGGCCGGTATCGATTCACCTTCTAATGGGGAAGCAAGAATTAGTGATGGCTACTCGGTCGGAATCTTGATGCAGGAGCCAAAGCTCAACGAAGAAAAAACCGTACTTGGAAACGTTGAAGAAGCGGTGTTTGAGATTAAGTCCAAGCTGGACCGCTTCAACGAAATCTCGGCAGAGCTTGCAAACCCCGATGCTGACTACGACACTCTCTTGGAGGAGATGGGCATTCTGCAGGAGCAGATTGACCATCTTGATGCTTGGGATTTGGACTCTCAGCTTGAGCAAGCTATGGATGCGCTTCGTTGCCCCCCTGGGGATACCCCAGTGACGAACCTATCCGGCGGCGAAAAGCGTCGCGTTGCTCTTTGCAAATTACTCCTAGAGAAGCCGGATCTACTTTTGCTGGATGAGCCAACAAACCATCTGGATGCCGAAAGTGTGCTTTGGCTCGAGCAGCACCTGGCTAAGTACACGGGCGCTGTGCTTGCAGTGACTCACGATCGGTACTTCCTAGACAACGTTGCCGAATGGATTCTCGAACTCGATCGCGGTCGCGCCTATCCATACGAAGGTAACTACTCGACTTACCTCGAGAAAAAACGCGAACGCCTCGAAGTTGCCGGCAAAAAAGATGCCAAGTTAGCAAAGCGTCTATCTGATGAACTCGAATGGGTCAGGTCTTCTCCTAAAGCAAGGCAAACAAAGTCGAAAGCCCGCCTTGCCAAATATGAGGAGATGGCCTCCGAGGCTGACAAGACCAGAAAACTGGACTTTGAAGAGATTCAGATTCCTCCTGGCCCCCGGCTTGGAAGTGTTGTTCTAGAAGCTAAGTCACTGGTCAAGAAATTTGGGGACCGGACCTTAATCTCAGATTTGTCGTTCTCACTTCCCAGAAACGGCATCGTGGGTGTTATTGGCCCTAACGGTGTTGGTAAGTCAACTCTTTTCAAGATGATTGTCGGCGAGGAGAATCTCGACGGTGGCGAACTCAAAATTGGTGAAACTGTAAAGATTTCTTACGTTGACCAGTCCAGGTCTGGTATTGACCCAGACAAAAGTCTTTGGGAAGTGGTTTCTGGAGGACTGGACTATATCCACGTCGGTCAAGTAGAGATGCCATCACGTGCATACGTTGCAGCTTTTGGATTCAAGGGCCCCGACCAGCAAAAGCCGGCTGGAGTTTTATCTGGTGGTGAAAGAAACCGATTGAATCTGGCTCTAACTTTGAAGCAGGGTGGCAACTTGCTTCTGCTTGATGAGCCAACTAACGACCTGGATGTTGAAACTCTTGGTTCTTTAGAGAACGCACTTCTTGAATTTCCAGGTTGCGCTGTGGTGATTACTCACGATCGTTGGTTCCTGGACCGAGTTGCAACTCACATCTTGTCCTATGAAGGTACCGATGAAGATCCGGACAAATGGTATTGGTTTGAAGGAAACTTTGAATCCTATGAAGCAAACAAGATTGAGCGACTAGGACCTGAGGCGGCAAAGCCTCATCGCTCTACCTACCGAAGACTGACAAGAGACTAGCAACAGCTCCGTCTGGAACTCGAACCATACCTTCTTGGGCCACGGTGGCAAGTAGCACTCCATCGCGACTGAAGATCTTTCCAATTGCCAAGCCGCGACTGTTTTGAGCAGCGGGGGATTCTTGAACGTAGAGCATCCACTCATCAACCTTGGCCGGTGCATGGAACCACATAGCATGATCGAGGCTGGCAGTTTTGAGACCTGGCTTTGCCCATGAAATCTTGTGTCTGCGGTAGATGCTTTCCAGGAGTGTGAAGTCCGCTGCATAAGCCAGTGCAGCCTGATGAAGCTGCTGCGACTTAGGAAGAGTACCGATTGCCTTTAGCCAAACAGCCTGGTGAGCCACAGGCTCACCTTTGACCTCGAAATAAATCGGTGATTCGACGTGTCTCATGTCAAAGGGTCTAGCTTTTGCCCAGTACTGAGCAACCGGGTGAGGGATTCCTCCAAGAACTTCAGCGGCGGAGGGAAGGTCCTCTGGCTGCTTGATGTCTTTGGGCATTTCTTCTTGGTGAGTAAGCCCTGGACTCTCGGTTTGAAACGAAGCAATCATGGAGAAAATTGGCTCACCTTTTTGGTAGGCCTGGACTCGTCTTGTGGAAAAAGATCTACCGTCTCGAAGTCGGTCAACAGAAAAGGTAATTGGGAACTCAATGTCCCCAGGCCGCAGAAAATATCCGTGCAGCGAATGAAGGATTCGCTCAGGTTCGACTGTTCTTGTTGCAGCTACGTGGCACTGGGCAAGCACCTGGCCACCAAAGACTCGGCCGTGGGGCATCCACTGGGAAGGGCCGATAAAGATGTCCTCTTTAGTTCTTGCCCCACCAGCGTCTTTGATGTCCAGGGCATTGATTAAATCAGCTAGAGGGTCTTCCGGAGGCGGCACCTTGCTCACGTGAATCGGTGTCCTAACTTGGGTCAATGGCTTTCACAGGTTAGTTTAGTTCTCTAATGAAAAATACTCTCCAGCTTCTCGATGAGCAGACCGCCTTGGACCTCAGGTCCTATCTGACAAGGGCCAAGAAGATGGACCCAAAAGGAACAGTTAGGCTTCGGGCCTTCGGAACGCTCCTTACCGCTTATGTCGCTCCATTGTTTACTGGAAACATTCTGGAGGATGGTCCAACGGTTCTAGGGCTTCGAACCATGGAGCTGAAGAGTGAAACAGAAATCAACATACTGGTGCCAATCCAGGCAGTCCTGGATCGAATTGCATTCGAGCTCGAAAAGCCTGCAACTGCTGAGCGATTTATCTTTGACCTAGAGTCCACCGAAAGAGTTCCTTGGGCAGGAGTTTCTCCCCCACGAACAGGCTGGGTTGGGGCGGGAGTCTTGGCTGAGCACATTCTCACAAACGTTGCAAGAAAAGGTATAGCAGAAGTTGCGGAAACAATTCCTGAGTCGGTGGGTGGGCCAATCGCTGCTCGCATCAGAGCAGAGGTGTGGGGCAGGGCAATTGACTTGAACTCCAAGGTCCCAGCTGGAGCAGCATTTGCCGCTGCTGGGCTGGGGTTTTTAGTCAAGGACCAAGATGTGCCAGTATTTCATTCCCAAGGTTGGGTGAGACTCTCGTCAGATTTTGGACATGTGCTTTCTAAAGAAGCCAAACACTTCTAATCATCAAAGCTATTGAGCATTGCGGTTGCTGCCCGATCTAAATACCCCCACAGCTCCGCATGCTGAAGAGGGGCTAGTTCTAAAGAGTCCACGGCAGCTTTCATGTGGTGAAGCCATCTCTGGCGCGCAAGTGGATCAATCTTGAATTCACTATGGCGCATTCTCAGCCTAGGGTGGCCCCTGGTTTCTTGATAAGTGGTTGGACCGCCCCAATACTGCTCTAAAAACATCCGTAGGCGCTCTGCCGCAGGACCCAAGTCATCTTCGGGGTACATCTCACGCAGTAAATAATCAGTTGCGACGCCTTCGTAGAACTTGTCGGTGAGTTTTTTGAAAGTGGCTGCACCACCTACTTGCTCAAAGAAGTTGCCACCAACTCGTTCACCGGAGAGGCCTTTTATGCGAACGGTCTCTACTCGCGCAGCATCTTCAAACTCAGGAGACATCTACTTCTTGGCCGCCCTGGCGTTTCGCTCAGGAGTTGCCAACTCAATGCCAGCTTTATCCAAGGCTTTCTTTACTTCTTGGCGAAGTGCTCTAGTTATGACATCTTTTTTGGACGGTCGAACTTGCTGCACCATGCGGAACACCACTTCTTCACCGGCCAGAGCCTGGATTCCCCACACCTCTGCTTTACCTATTAGCCCAGTCTTTATTGTCGGAGTTTCTGTCAGTTTGGCAGCTGCACCCTCAAGGGCCTTTTTCGCTTTTTCAAGGTTTGCGTTGTAGGCCAGTGGTAGGTCGAGAATTATTCTTGACCAACCCTGTGATTGATTTCCGACTCTCAGAATCTCGCCGTTTCGGACGTACCAAACCGTACCTTCGGCATCTCTAACCTGAGTGACTCGAAGGCGAATTGATTCGACGACTCCGGTTGCTGCGCCAAGGTCAACAAAGTCCCCAACTCCGAATTGATCCTCAACAACGATAAAAAGTCCAGCCAGAAAATCTCTAACGAGACTCTGGGCTCCAAAACCCAGAGCGGCGCCCAAGATACCTGCTCCCGCGGCAAGTGCCCCAATCGCGATGCCTAGCTCGGAAAGAATCGCAATCAGGGCGCTGATTGTTAATCCTGCAGTAATCAAGTTGCTAAGAACCAAGCCAATGGTTCTAGCACGTTGGACGATTCGAGCTCTGGCCAGTGGTGATGCATCAAGAGCTTTAGTATCTGCCGCACCCTCTCGCTTTTTGACGCCCGATGTGACTGTTGTCACAATCCGCCTTACCATCACCAGGAGAATCCAGCGCAAAAGAATGAGGCCAACAACAATTAGGCCAATTCGAATAACTAACGCCCACTCGCTTGAGATTTGATCAAGCCACTGCATCTGCTACTCCTTGCTGTCAGTTTGCTGCGCTGCTAGTGCCCTCTGAACATTAGCTAAGTTCTCAATGATTATTCTTCTCAGCGCAGGCTTAGAAGAAAGCTCCGGGTTTTTTAGGAACTTTTCGGTTTGCTCGCTAAGAGCCTGGTTGGCAAGGGCCAGGGGATATAAATTCACAAGCAAATACTCGGCCATGTGATAACTCTTTTGTTCCCAAATCGGAAAAACCTTTGCAAAGTATTGATCAACAAAAGGTTCAAGCAAGGATGTATCCAGAACACGACCAAAGGCTAGGCTGGCCGAATCCAATAGGGCATTACTCATTTCGTCGGTATCAACTAGCTTGCTGAACATGGACTGTTTTGCACTGGCTTCCGGCAGGGCGGCAATAGCAGCTGCGTGAGCCTTCTGACCATTAGCTGTGTTGTCCGCTTCGAGTTCGACATCTATTCTTTCCCTCGTGACCTTGCCACCGACTGACAGGGCGGTTAGAAGTTCCCAGCGAAGATCAGTGTCAATTTTCAAATCATCTAGCTGGGCTTTTCCGCTCAAGAGGTCGGCCACAACTGCAAGTTGATTTTCACTTCTAGCAAACTGGGCAAAGAATTTAGCGAACTGCAGCTGCTCATCAGAACCAGCCTGTGAGTTTTGAGCAAGTTTCCAAAGGCCATCAGCTACTTGTAGTTGCGTGCCTAACCTGTTTTCAGCAGACACGTATAGGTTTGCGACGGTTAGAAGTTGACGAAGCAAAGTCATTCTGGTCGTTGACTCTGTCTCCTCCGCGATGTGACCGAGTACCAATTTGATAAAGCTTCGACCTGATGTTTCGCCGTCTCGGGTTGCGTCCCAGGCGGATCCCCAAACCAGGGCACGGGCCAGTGGATCTTGGATTTGAGATAACTTGCTAAGAGCAGTGGCCCACGACACTTCATCGAGTCTGATCTTCGCGTAGGTGAGATCATCATCGTTTAGTAGAACCAATGCAGGACGCTTTTTCCCGGCGAGCTCAGGAACTTCAGTCCTAGCCCCTTGAACATCCAACTCGATGCGTTCGGTTCGAACCAGTTTGCCTTGTACCTCATCGTAGAAACCAACGGCAAGTCGATGCGGCCTTAGGTACGGGTAGTCGGCAATAGCCGACTGTAAAATCGCGAAGGACTCAATGGAGCCGTCTTTTTCGACGATTTCTGGGCGAAGTAAATTCACTCCGGCAGTTTCCAGCCAGAGCTTTGACCACTCTGAGAGCTCTCTACCGCTTTCTGCCTCCAGTTCCTTTAGTAAGTCAGCTAGTTCGGTGTTTTGGTATGAGTGCTTCTTGAAGTAAGAAGAAACACCGCGCATGAAGGCTTCTTGTCCGACCCAGGCAACTAGCTGCTTTAGTACAGAGGCTCCCTTCGCGTAGGTAATGCCGTCGAAGTTAACTTGAACATCTTCCAGGTCATTGATCTCAGCAACAATTGGGTGCGTCGAAGGCAGCTGATCTTGGCGGTACGCCCAGGACTTCTCTAGGGAAGCAAAGGTGGCCCACGCACCGTGCCACTCTGTGGCTTCTTGAGTAGCCAGGGTAGACGCGTACTCGGCAAAGGATTCGTTGAGCCAAAGGTCGTTCCACCAGCGCATTGTCACCAGGTCACCAAACCACATGTGTGCGAGCTCGTGAAGAATAGTGACTACTCGACGCTCCTTTATTGCGTCTGTCACTTTGGATCGGAATACGTATGACTCAGTGAACGTGACAGCACCAGCGTTTTCCATGGCACCGGCGTTGAACTCGGGAACGAATAGTTGATCGTACTTTTCGAACGGGTACGCAACTCCGAACTGAGACTCAAAAAACTCAAAGCCCTGCTTTGTTTTATCAAAAATGTATTCAGCGTCCAGGTACTCAAAGAGCGACTTTCGGCAAAATACTCCTAGTGGGATTACCTTGCCGGAGCTCGAGGTGAGTTTGTCATTTACTTCAACGTAGGGACCTGCTACCAGCGCTGTGATGTAGCTAGAGATACGTGGGGTGGGTTCGAAGTCCCAAACCGACACACCTTCTCTAAGTTCGTGGGCCTCAGGCGTTGGAGAGTTAGAGATCACTTTCCAATAGCTTGGTGCTGTGATGTTAAAAGAAAATGATGCCTTTAGATCCGGCTGTTCAAAAACCGCAAACATGCGTCTTGAGTCAGGTACCTCAAACTGGCTATAGAGATACACCTCACCGTCGACTGGGTCAACGAATCGGTGCAATCCCTCACCGGTATTGGTGTATTTGCCTTGAGCTACAACAACCAACTCATTTTCGGCCGCAAGGCTTGGAAGCTGAATACGAATTCCATCAGAAACCACTGCTGGATCTAGCACTTCGCCGTTCAACACCACTGAGTGCACTGAGGCTGTCATTGCATCAATAAAAGTCGAGGCGCCGGCTTTGGCGCTAAACCGCACTCGAGTAGTTGAGCCAAACACTTCAGCGCCTTGCGTCAGGTCGATCTCGACAGCGTAGCTGTGGGTCTGGATAATAGAGGCTCGTTCAACGGCTTCTTTTCTAGTGAGATTTTCTCCAGGCAATTTGTTTGACCTTTCTAGCGGTATTTCATCAAAGCCTAACTGGGAGTTAGCGGGTGTGAAACACTAGCTTTGTGATAGAAGCAGTTACCGCCATTGGGGGCACTTCTGAGGCCGCCTCGACATTAGCCGAGATAGGGGCTTTGCTTCTGGGGCTTGGAATACTCGCTTTCGCAGCCGCCCGTGCCCGCTTTTCAGTAGTTCCCGTCTATCTGTGTATCGGACTTGTAGTGGGGCAGGGTGGTTTTGGGCTCATTAGTTTGAGCCAAGACTTTCTCGACCTTGGTGCCCAAATTGGAGCAATTTTGCTATTGCTACTGCTGGGGCTCGAGCACTCGGCAAGAGATTTAGCCCATGCCTTTAAGGAGCGGAGGTCCGCTGGCTTTTTCGACTTCGCTGTCAACTTCATTCCTGGAGCAGCGCTTGCGCTATTTTTTGGTTGGGGCCCGCTGGCAGCTTTTGCCCTTGGCGGTATCAGTTACGTTTCCTCATCCGGAATCACGTCCGAACTGATTAGAGAATCAGGTTGGAGGCGTTCGGAGCTTTCTAGGCGCATAGTCACCATTTTGGTTTTTGAGGACCTAGCTCTTGCGCCTTACCTACCGCTTCTTTCCTCACTGGTTCTTGGGCTGTCTGCATTCGCGGGTTTGATATCAGTCTCGGTTGCACTGATGATCACCGGTGGAATCTTGATAATCGCCTATAGAGGCAAAGCTCAGTGGTCAAGAATCTTGAATCCTGATGTCCCTAGCGCACTCTTGCTTACAGTGTTTGGCTCAGCATTGTTGGCGGCAGGAGTTGCCGACCTAGCTGGATTCTCCGGTGCGGTCGCAGCCTTTTTGGTTGGACTGATTTTGACCGGTGAGGTGGCCAACACGGTTCGAGGTCGCTTGGGATCACTTCGTGATCTATTTGCAGCCATTTTCTTTTTATTCTTTGGACTTTCCACCAACTTCTCCGACCTGGTCGAAGTTTTTCCGGCGGTAGCCGTTCTGGTGGTTGTCGGGGTGGCCGGCAAGTTCGCCGTTGGCTGGTGGATTTCCAAGGACCTGACGGAAAAGACAATGTGGATTAGAGCGGGGGCTTTTTTGACTCCCCGAGGTGAATTTTCGATGGTAATTGCTGCTTTGGCAGGCCCGGTGGTGTTGTCGGTTAGTCTTCAGGCAATCACATTGAGCTACGTTTTTATTACCGCAATTATTGGTTCGACAGTCATTCGGTCGATAAGAAGTACCTTTGATAAGGAGACCAAATGAGAATACACATCGCAACCGACCACGCTGGGCTTGAAACCAGTCACTTTTTGATCGAATCCCTCAAAGCCAGTGGTCACGAAGTTTTTGATCACGGGCCTGCCTCATACGATCCATTTGATGATTACCCAAGCTTTTGTATCAACGCAGCTTTGGCTGTAGCTCATGACGAACAAGCGGGAGTTGTAGCCCTTGGAGTTGTGCTCGGAGGTAGTGGAAACGGTGAGCAGATGGCAGCTAACAAAGTTAAGGGAATCAGGGCAGCACTAGTTTGGAATGAAGATACTGCAAAGCTTGCGCGCTCACACAATAATGCAAACGTTGTTGCACTTGGCGCTAGGCAGCACTCAAAAGAAGAAGTGCTTGACCTCATAGAGTTGTTTATCGCTGAACCGTTCAGCGGAGACGAGCGTCACGCCCGCCGAATTGGAAAAATCGACACCTACGAGCAAACCGGGGAAGTTGTTGCCTAAACAATCCGTCGACTGGTCTTCGGCTTTGTTTCTTAAGAGAAAAATGACGTCCTTTTTCGACAGCAGTTTTCTCAGACTAGGTGCCCAACAATTCCTGCTCAACAACTCAAGCCAGCTTGGGCGCACAAGCAAGACTGGCTAGCAGCTCATGCCAGAGGGCCATTCGATACATCGAATCGCTAATACTTTTCGAAATGAATTTCTAAATTCCAAGGTCAAGATATTCTCCCCGCAGGGGCGATTTGAGGCAGATGCCAAATTGGTTTCCGGAAGAAAGCTAGTGGCATCGACAGCTGTAGGAAAACAGCTTTTTCTCGATTTTGAAAACGAGTTAACGATCCGAATCCACCTGGGTATTTACGGCAAGTGGAATTTCTATAAGGTTCCTGTTGCCAAAGCTCCTGAGGTCTGGGGACAGGTGAGAGCACGTTTTGGTGCAACCAGCGCCTCTGCAGATCTTCGCGGGCCAACGGTTTGCGAAGTTATCGACCAGCAGGGCGTGCAGCTGGTTCTAAAGCGCCTCGGTCCAGATCCGCTGAATCCCGACCCAACGGGCTCTGAGGCGCTCAAATTTGTATCCAAGGTGAAAAACTCAAAGGCGCCGATTGGGGCAGCGCTTATGAATCAAGCTGTTATCAGTGGCATTGGCAACGTCTACCGAGCCGAGCTGCTATTTCGAGCTGGGTTAAATCCAAAAACTCCAGGCGAGCGTTTGAGCGAAGAGCAACTTATGGGCCTTTGGACTGACGCGGTGAAACTAATGCAAATAGGAGTCAAAAAGGGAGTGATGTTAACTCGTGATGAGTACCTGACCGGTCGAGTTCTGGTTCAGGACCGATACTTCGTTTATAAACGTGAAGGTCTGCCATGTCGAGTGTGCAACAAGGTTTTGGTGGTGGAAGAGTTTTTGGCAAGGAGGCTTTATTTTTGCCCTAAGTGCCAGTCTTGAGTATATCAAGGACAGGTTGGAGCGGGTGACGGGAATCGAACCCGCGCCATCAGTTTGGAAAACTGAGGCTCTACCATTGAGCTACACCCGCGAATCTGGTTCGCAACCCCTCTATTGTATGGGATAGACTTACCGAGGTTGTTGAAGGCCAAAAACCTTTAAATCACCGGGGTGTAGCGTAGTGGCTAGCGCGCCTGCTTTGGGAGCAGGATATCGCAGGTTCGAGTCCTGTCACCCCGACCAAAAAAACGACTCTGCCCTCTAGAGGGCTCATCCCCAGGAGATTAGTTTGAAAACCAAAGTCGATCGCATTAGTCCTACTCGCGTAAAGCTAAACATCGAAGTCACCCCCGAGGAATTCAAACCCTCGTTAGACCACGCTTATGAGCACATTGCCGAGCAGGTAAATGTTCCTGGCTTTAGAAAAGGCAAGATACCTGCGGCTATTTTGGACCAGCGTGTAGGCCGACCTGCCATCTTGGCGCACGCCATCAACGATGGTCTAGACGGCATATACAAGAAGGCCCTGGAGGAACAAAAGCTTCGACCGCTGGGCCAGCCCCAAGCAGACGTGAAAAGCTCGCCGGATGAGAAGACCTTCGCGGGAAACTTGGTTGTTGAGATTGAGGTCGAAGTTAGACCTGAGATAAAGCTCCCTACCTATAAGGGAATGAAGGTTGAAGTCGACACCATAAAGGTTGCAGGTAAAGAGATAGAAGAAGAACTTGACTCCCTGCGCGCTCGCTTTGGAACCCTGAGGACCGTTGATCGACCTGCCAAAAAAGGTGATTTCGTAGCAATTGATCTAACCGCTGAAATCGAAGGCAAGCAGGTCGACTCAGCCGAGAAAATCTCTTATGAAGTTGGTTCCGGCAACTTGCTTGATGGCATCGATGAGGCCATCGACACTCTTACCGCTGGCGAAACTACAGTGTTTCGCTCCAAGCTAGTCGGAGGCGACATGGCAGGAGTTGAGGCTGAGGTAACTGTAAAGGTCATCGCTGTCAAAGAGCGCGAGCTTCCGGTGGCAGACGACGCCTTTGCTCAGATGGCCAGCCAATTCGACACTCTAGAACAGCTCAAAGCGGACATTGAGACGCAGATTGCAAAAGCTAAGACCTATTCGCAGGGTGCTCAGGCAAGAACTGTTTTGACTGACAAGCTTCTGGAACTTGTCAAGGTTCCAGTTTCTAAGGAAATGATTGAGTCTGACGTCAACCGCCATCTGGAGGGCGAGGGAAGACTGCAGGACGACAAGCACCGCGCCGAAGTTACCGAAGAATCTGAAAAGTCTTTCAAGGTCCAGATGCTGCTTGACGAAATAGCAGAGGCCGAAAGTGTCAAGGTCAACGAGCAGGAGCTGATGCAGTACCTGGTTATGAGTAGCCAGAACTACGGCATGGATCCAAACGAATTCATTGAGACCATCAGCAAAAACGGCCAAGTGCCAGCGTTTGTCGGAGAGGTTTCGAGGCGCAAGGCTCTGCACATAGTGCTTTCAGAGGCAACCGTGACCGACAAAGCCGGGGCGGCTGTGGATTTGACCGACTTTCTTAAAGGAACCAGCCAGTCAGAAGACTCCCATGCTGGCCACGACCACGACTAGGACACGTACTTTATTGCCCTAGGCGAACAAGCCTAAATCTTGGGCCTTTTCGAAGTATCTTTGGTTCAGACAAGACTCATCGAAACTAGGAGCACCTCTACAAATGGCAGATAAAGCTATGGACAAGTTCTCAACCGTTGATCGGTTGCTAAAAGACCGAATCATATGGCTCGGCAGTGAAGTCAGAGACGAAAACGCCAATGACATTTGCGCAAAGATCTTGTTTTTGGCCGCCGAGGACTCCACAAAAGACATTTACCTTTATATAAATTCCCCAGGTGGATCCATCACTGCCGGAATGGCGATTTACGACACAATGCAGTACGTGCCGAACGACATCGTCACCGTGGGAATTGGTATGGCAGCTTCAATGGGTCAGTTCCTGCTTTCCTCGGGAACCAAGGGCAAGCGCTATGCGACCCCTAACACGAGAGTTCTTCTTCACCAGCCAAGCGGTGGTTTTGGAGGAACTGCTTCAGACATTCAGACTCAGGCTGAACTAATCATGTCGATGAAACGTCAGCTTTCTCAAATCACCGCGGACCAAACCGGAAAGACTGTCGAGCAAGTAATGGCCGATGGTGACCGCGACAAGTGGTTCACTGCTCAGGAAGCACTCGATTATGGATTTATTGACCACATTCAAGCATCGGCTGGCGCTGCCACTGGTGTTGGAACCAAGTAGGGAGAAACAGTAATTGTCTATTGATCTTTCAAAGCTGAGCCCAGAAGCTCGCTACATTCTCCCAAGCTTCGAGGAGCGAACCTCGTACGGGTTTAAGCGTCAGGACCCTTATAACAAGTTGTTTGAAGACCGAATCATTTTCCTAGGCGTTCAGGTTGATGACGCATCCGCCGATGACGTCATGGCACAGCTTCTGGTTCTAGAAAGCCAGGACCCAGACCGTGACATCACAATGTATATCAACTCACCAGGCGGATCTTTCACTGCTATGACTGCCATTTACGACACCATGCAGTACATTCGCCCACAAATTCAGACCGTTTGTTTGGGACAAGCCGCGTCTGCTGCTGCAGTTCTGCTTGCAGCAGGGTCTCCGGGAAAGCGTCTTGCACTGCCAAATGCCAGAGTTTTGATTCACCAGCCCTCCACCGGAGACGCCGGACGCGGCCAGGCCTCTGACATCGAAATCCAAGCCAAAGAGATTTTGCGCCTTCGCGAATGGCTAGAGGTGACCCTGTCTAAGCACTCCAATCGGTCAGTAGCCGAGGTAAACAAGGACATCGACCGCGACAAGATTCTTACAGCTGACGAGGCTTTAGAGTTTGGGCTAATTGACCAGGTCCTTACTTCTCGCAAGAACCCGATTTCGGCTAAGTAAATACTGTTGTGAACCTAACCTCCTTTGTCGGGGCTGGGTAATAGGGTTTTATCTATGACAAAACTCAGTGAGTCTGGCGACCTTCTCAAGTGCTCTTTCTGCGGAAAGAGCCAGAAGCAGGTGCGCAAGCTAATTGCCGGTCCAGGCGTGTACATCTGTGACGAGTGCATTGAGCTTTGCAACGAAATCATTGAAGAGGAACTAGGCGCGGCTGCCACCAAAGAGTTTGAAGACATCGAACTTCCAAAACCGAAGGAAATATACGGCTACCTTGACGAGTACGTAATCGGCCAAGACAAAGCTAAAAAAGTTCTGTCGGTTGCTGTCTACAACCACTACAAGCGCATTCGCTCAGCAGGTACTCTTACCGCCGCAGGTAAAGAGCACGATGCCATTGAGATCGCTAAGTCAAATATCTTGATGATTGGTCCAACCGGTTGCGGTAAAACTTATCTAGCCCAAACTCTCGCAAAGCGCTTAAATGTGCCTTTCGCCGTTGCGGATGCCACTGCGCTAACTGAGGCAGGGTATGTGGGTGAGGATGTTGAGAACATCCTGTTGAAGCTTTTGCAGGCCGCGGACTTTGATGTAAAACGCGCCGAGCAGGGCATCATTTACATCGATGAAATCGACAAAATTTCACGCAAAGCAGAAAACCCCTCAATCACAAGAGACGTTTCCGGTGAGGGCGTTCAGCAGGCGTTGCTAAAAATTCTTGAAGGAACTGTAGCTTCAGTCCCTCCCCAGGGCGGAAGAAAGCACCCTCAGCAAGAATTCATCCAGATTGATACCACAAACGTTCTTTTCATTGTCGCAGGAGCCTTTGCGGGCCTCGAGGAAATTATTTCTAACCGCTCAGGCAAGCGAGGCATAGGATTTGGCAACGAGGTAAGAGCTCACGGGATCGATCCAGACATTTTCAACGACGTACAGTCTGAAGATCTTCGAAAGTTTGGTTTGATTCCAGAATTCATCGGCCGTCTTCCCGTAATCGCTACCGTTGAGCCCCTTGACCGCGCTGCCCTAATGGACATTCTTACCGTTCCCAAGAACGCTTTGACTAAGCAGTATCAGCGGATGTTTGAGCTAGATGGCTTCGAGCTCGAATTTGATACTCCGGCACTTGAACTTATGGCTGATCTTGCCATCGAGCGCGAAACTGGAGCTCGTGGATTGCGGGCAATTCTTGAAAACATTCTCGGACCCATAATGTTTGAAATTCCAACCATGGAAAATCAAGGCATCGTCAAGATCACCAAGGATGTTGTACTCGGCAAGAAAGAGGCTGATATTGTCGCGTTCAAAAAGCCCGCGCAAGAAAAGTCTGCCTAGTAAATGACCCAGGCGGACCAGCCAACTAAAGAACTAAAAGCCCCTATCATCGCAGGGTTTGTCGCCTCTATCTCAGGATCGGCGGCGACCTTTGGTATTGCAATTGCGGGCCTGCTTGCGATGGGCGCTAGCCAGGACCAGACTTTCACAGCGCTTTTTGTTTTACTCATCGGCTATGGCCTCTTATCAACGGTTCTTAGCTACCGCTACAGAATGCCAATCTCAATTGTTTGGTCAACTCCAGGAGCGGCATTTTTAGCAGCTTCTGCTGGATTGGGTCTTGAATTCGAGCAGGCAGTTGGCGGCTTCCTAGTTTCTGGAGTATTGCTAACCATTACCGGCTTTTGGCCAGCGCTTTCAAGTCTGGTTCAAAGAATCCCTGCAGCAATTGCCAGCGCCATGCTCGCTGGAATTTTATTTGTTTTTGTGATCACTACAGTTAGAGCGTCAGTAGATTACCCACTTCTAGTTTTGCCATTTGTTGTTGTTTGGTTTTTCCTAAATCGAGTGCTTCCCATTTGGGCAACACCAATCGCGATTGTTTTAGCATTTGGACTAATGAGCGTCGACGTTGGGACTTCCTGGCTTGAGTCAGCAAGTCTGCTTCCAAAGTTTGATTTAGTAATTCCCTCGTTTGAACTAATTCCGATGGTTTCGATTGGAATTCCTCTGTACTTGATTACGATGGCGAGCCAGAATCTTCCAGGAATCGCCATTATGAAGGGCTACGGTTACACTGTCCCAGTTCGGGCAGTTATAGGTTCCACAGGTTTGGCCACTGTGGCTGCATCATTTTTTGGAGGGTTTGGAATGAACCTGGCCGCAATCACTGCAGCCATCAACGCTAATGAACAAGCTGCCAAAGACCCAAGCCGCCGGTGGGTTGCCTCATTCGTTGGCGGTCTGGTTTATTGGCTATTTGCCATAGGAGCCGGAGTCTTTGCAGCCTTCGTGCTAGCCGTCCCTTCAGAACTCCTGTTGGCAATTGTGGGCATCGCACTTCTTCCAAGCTTTATTTCGGCTATCGGAATTTCTTTAGAGGATAAGCAGACCAGACTTCCCGCCGCCATCACATTTATCGTTGGGGCAGCCGGGATTAGTGTGTTTGGAATCGGGGGAGCGTTCTGGGCACTGGTTGCGGGCTTGCTCGTGCTGGGGTGGCAGAACTATCCAATAAAACGCAAAGGCTAACTAGTTGGCTTGAACACCACATCTTGAATGATGGTTTCGGCTCCGCTCACAATCTTCAACTCGGATATTTTTCCAACCGCCTTCAGATCGCTTTCAATCAGCGCCAGTTCCGTTTCCCTAGGCGAGCTGATGGTCAAGCTTTCAATCTCAGCCTTCATAGATAGCTGCTGGTCGGACTTGGCTTTTCGGATCCCAATCAAAGCTTCCGCTGCCACGGACATTATCGAAGATGATGCCCCAGCGCTAAAGCGAGATAATTCATTGCTGGTTGGCCAGCTGGCTTTATGAATAGTGCCTGATTGCCACCAGCTCCACGCTTCTTCGGTGGCGAAAGGAATAAAAGGAGCCAACAGCCTAAGTAAGTTGTGAAGCGCGATGCGAAGAGCAACCGCGGCTGAGGCCTGGGCCTCGGGTGTGGTTGCTTGTCCGTAGGCTCGTTCTTTCACAAGTTCAAGATAATCATCGGTGAAGTTCCAGAAGAAAGTTTCGGTAACTTCCAGGGCTTTTGTGTGATCGTAGGTTTCAAACGCCCTGGTCGCCTGCTCAACAACTTCTGAGAGTGAAGCCAGCATAGCTTTATCGATCGCCTCAGTTACTTCTTCCTGTGATGAATTGGTCTCGAATGACAGCACAAACTTTGCGGCGTTTAAGACCTTTATGGCAAGGCGTCTTCCGACCTTCATTTGCCCGATGTCGAAAGCCGCATCTGTTCCAAGTCTTGCTGAAGACGCCCAGTAGCGAACTGCATCGGAGCCATGCTCGTCCAGTAAGTCATTTGGAACCACAACATTACCTTTGGACTTTGACATTTTCTTTCGATCCGGGTCAAGAATCCATCCGGATAAGGCAGCATCTGACCAAGGCAGCACTCCTTCTTCTTGGAAAGAGCGAAGCACGGTCGAGAACAGCCAAGTCCTAATAATGTCTTGACCTTGAGGCCTGAGATCAAATGGGAACACCTTGGCATATTTGTCTGGGTCAGAAATCCAACCACCTGCAAGCTGTGGGGTCAATGAAGAAGTTGCCCAGGTGTCCATAATGTCGACTTCTCCGATGAAGCCGTTTGGTTTGCCGCGCTGTTGCTCAGTGAAACCAGAAGGAGCTTGGCTTGAAGGATCAACTGGAAGCTCCGAGAGATCCGGAGTTAGTACCTTTTCAAAGTCCGGGTTGCCGTCGGCGTCTAGCTGATACCAAACCGGAATTGGCACTCCAAAAAAGCGCTGTCGCGAAATGAGCCAGTCTCCCGTAAGGCCGTTGACCCAGTTTTCGAAGCGCACACGCATGAAGTCAGGGTGGAATTTCAAAGTCTTGCCGAGATCAATTAGCTTTTCGCGAAGTGCTTGGTCTCGGCCACCATTTCTGATGTACCACTGGCGGGTTGAAACAATTTCTAGTGGTTTGTCGCCCTTCTCAAAGAATTTGACCGGGTGAGTAATCGGCTTTGGTTCGCCAACCATGTCTCCTGAGGACTTGAGAAGTTCAACTATGGTTTGCTTTGCTGAAAACACGGTCTTTCCAGCAAGCTGAGCAAATATCTCCTTGCCTTTAGCATCTGTGATTACCTCAGGCGCTTCAGACAAGATGCGCCCATCCCAACCTAAGATTGCACGGTTTGGGAGGTCGAGCTCGCGCCACCAAATAACGTCAGTGACGTCACCAAAGGTACAAATCATTGCTATTCCCGAACCTTTGTCTTTTTGCGCAAGGTGGTGAGGCAGAACTGGAACCTCAACTCCGAACAGCGGAGTCTTAACAGTTTTGCCAAACATAGGCTGGTAGCGCTCATCATCTGGATGAGCAACAAGTGCAACACATGCCGGAATAAGTTCTGGCCTTGTAGTTTCGACAAAGATCTTGCCATCTGGGCCATCAAAACCGATGCGGTGATAGGCACCTGGCTGATCGCGATCTTCGAGTTCGGCTTGTGCAACGGCGGTTCGGAAAGTGACGTCCCAAAGGGTCGGAGCCATTGCCTGGTAAGCCTCACCGCGAGACAGGTTGTTCAAAAACGCCTGTTGAGAAACTGCTTGGGCATCTGGAGAAATAGTTTGGTAAGTCTGCGACCAGTCAATTGACAGACCAAGCTGACGCCACAGCGCCTCGAAGTGCTTCTCGTCTTCCTGGGTCAGTTTTTCGCAAAGCTCAATAAAGTTCCGTCTTGAAATTGGAATCTGATCGGCAGCCTTGGAAGATTTTCCATCGCCACCTTCGAAAGGAGGAGTGAAGCCGGCTTGATAAGGCAGACTCGGGTCGCAGCGCACACCATAGAAGTTTTGGACTCGACGCTCGGTGGGAAGACCGTTGTCATCCCATCCCATTGGGTAATAAACGGCCTTGCCGAGCATCCGCTTGTATCGAGCAATTAGGTCGGTGTGAGTGTAGCTAAAAACGTGACCCACATGGAGCGAACCAGACACCGTTGGGGGTGGGGTATCGATAGAGAAGATGTTGGCCTTTTCGGCTGAATTGTCGAAACTATAGGTTCCAGAAGCGTCCCAGTCAGCTCCCCATTTTGCTTCAAGACCTTCAACTCCCACCTTGTCCGGGGTAGACGCGGCGCGGGCAAAGCTATTTTCTGATGATTGCTGATTATCCAAAGGTCAAAGTCTCCATAAATGGGGGTCGTTACAGGTTAACATTGTCAGAGAATACCGAACACATCAGCCAGAAAGCCCTCAATGTATCCCCAGAACTCGGCCGGCAAGGCTTTCGGCGTAAACCCGAGCCCTTCATTCCCGGAAATCGAGAGACGGATCCTTGAATACTGGGATAAGGCAGGCATTTTTCAGGAATCTATTGATCAGCGCAAGGCTGAAGGAGCAGAAGAATTCGTCTTTTATGACGGGCCTCCTTTTGCCAATGGCCTGCCTCATTACGGGCACCTTCTTACTGGGTACACCAAAGACCTAGTTCCCCGCTTCAAGACCATGCAGGGATACCGAGTTGAGCGCCGATTTGGTTGGGACACCCATGGTCTTCCGGCTGAGGTTGAAGCCGAGCGTCAGCTTGGCATTTCAGGTCGTCCGGAAATTGAAAAGTATGGTGTTGACAAGTTCAATGCCTACTGTAAAACCTCAGTACTGAAGTACACCGAGGACTGGAGACGCTATGTCACTCGTCAGGCTCGCTGGGTTGATTTTGACAACGACTATAAAACTTTGGACACCAATTACACCGAGAGTGTCATTTGGGCTTTCAAGGAGCTTTACAAAAAAGGCCTGATTTATGAAGGCTTCAAAGTTTTGGCTTACTGCTGGAGGTGTGAAACACCACTTTCAAACCACGAGCTGAGAATGGATGATGAGGTCTACAAAACTCGTCAGGACCAAACCGTCACCGTGACCTTCCCCATCCTTGGGGGAGAACTTGATGGCGTTCGCATGCTGGCATGGACTACAACCCCATGGACACTGCCAACGAACTTTGCACTTGCGGTCGGTCCAAAGATTGCTTACGCCGTCGTACCTGCTGGGCCAAATGGCGCAGCTGACGGAGGAGATTCGAAGGTTAAGTATTTGATTGCAGCTTCCTTGCTAGGTAGCTATGCGAAGGATCTAGGTTTTGATGATGCCGAATCAGCAGTTGAGGCAACCGAAAAAACTATCTTGGGTAAAGACCTTGGTGGTCTTCGCTACACCAGGCTTTTTGACTATTACGCTGACGAGGAAAAGTTCGATACTAAAAATGCTTGGCAAGTTCTAGTCGGGGATTACGTTGCAGACAATGAAGGAACCGGAATCGTTCACCAGGCACCTGCTTATGGTGAGGATGACCAAAAGCTCTGTGAAGCTGCTGGTATCCCGGTTTACGTCTCGGTGAACGAGCGTGGCCAGTTCAATTCGGTAATTCCTGACTTTGAAGGCCAGCACGTTTTCGATGCCAACAAGCCAATCACGCAAAAAATCAAGACCCAGGGTCGATTGCTTCGACAGGCGAGCTACGAGCACCCCTACCCACATTGCTACCGCTGCAAGAACCCGCTGATCTACAAAGCAGTATCTTCTTGGTTTGTTGAAACCACCAAAATCAAAGACCGAATGTTGGAACTAAACCAGGAAATCGACTGGACCCCGGCCCACACTAAAGACGGCTCTTTTGGGAAGTGGCTCGAGAATGTCCGCGATTGGGCCATTAGCCGAAACCGTTTTTGGGGAGCACCGATTCCAGTTTGGAAATCAGATGACCCCAACTATCCGCGTATCGATGTTTACGGCTCAATGGAGGAGTTGGCAAAAGACTTCGGTAAAGCGCCGGAGGATTTTCACAGACCATTTATTGATGATCTAACGCGGCCTAATCCCGATGACCCGACCGGCAAGGCAACAATGAGACGTATACCGGAAGTTCTTGACTGCTGGTTTGAGTCTGGCTCGATGCCATTTGCACAAGTTCACTACCCCTTCGAAAATCGCGACTGGTTCGAAACCCACAATCCAGGTGATTTCATCGTCGAATACGTCGGTCAAACAAGAGGCTGGTTCTACACCCTGCACGTTCTGGCAACTGCATTGTTCGACCGCCCAGCTTTCAAGAGCGCAATCTCACATGGAATCGTTCTGGGCAATGACGGACAAAAGATGTCCAAGTCACTGAAAAACTATCCAGATGTTTACGAGGTATTTGACCGTGATGGCTCTGATGCCATGCGGTGGTTCCTGATGTCCAGTCCAATTCTCCGAGGTGGGAACTTAGTTGTTACCGAGCAGGGTATTCGTGAGGGAGTGCGTCAGGTGTTGCTTCCACTTTGGAACACCTGGTACTTCTTCTCGCTCTACGCAAACGCATCTAACTACCAGGCGAAATACTCAATATCTAGCGAAGATGTTTTGGATCGCTATCTGATTGCTAAAACTCGCGACCTAATAATCGGTGTCGAGCAAGATCTCAACCAGTACGACTCTTACGCAGCGTCTGCAAAACTTCGAGACTTTAGTGATGTGCTTACCAACTGGTACGTCCGTAGATCTAGGGATCGCTTTTGGGCGGGAAATGAAGAAGCGTTTGACACCCTCTACACAGTTTTGGAGATGGTCACCAGGGTCGTGGCCCCGCTTCTACCTATGGTCGCTGAGGAAATTTGGCGGGGACTTACTAGCGGAAAGAGTGTGCACCTAGAACACTGGCCAGATGCTAAGCAGCTCTCATATGACAAGGATTTAGTAGTTGCAATGGATCAGGTTAGAACAGTTAGCTCGGTAGCTCTTGGGCTTCGAAAGACCAATGGACTGAGGGTAAGACTGCCTCTTTCAAAACTAACTGTGGTCACCCCTGACGCGAGCAAACTTGAAAGCTTTGCCACTATCATCGCCGAAGAACTAAATGTTAAAGAAGTAGAGCTCGTCGAACTTGCGGTGGAGTCAACGCAAGCCTTTGGTGTTGAAAAACAGTTGACAGTCAACTCCAGAGCCTTGGGGCCAAGACTGGGTAAGCAGGTTCAAGAAATCATCCAAGCAGCTAAGGCTGGTAACTGGGAGTTGACGGGATCTTCAGTGTCTGTAAACGGAGTAGAGCTAATTGAAGGCGAGTACGAGATCAGCCTGGTTGCCAAGGACGAATCCAGCGCAGAGAAATTGATTGGAATTTTGCCAGCTGGTGGCTTTGTAATTCTCACCCGAGTTGTCACCGATGAACTAGCGGCTGAGGGTCTTGCTAGAGATGTAATCCGCGCTATCCAGCAGGCCAGAAAAGACGCTGATTTCGATGTTTCAGATCGAATTGCAACTGAACTTTTCGGAGACCAAGACGTTCTTGCTGCTATCCAAGCTCACGAGGGTCTGGTCAAGAACGAGACGCTGACACTTGAGCTAAAACTTATTGAGAGCTCTAGCTTGAACTCCCCGGTTCCAGTCGGTGAGTCACAGCAGGTAGCAATCACGGTGGCTAAACTTTGAGCTCGGACCCCAACGACGACAAGTATTGGGCTTCCCAAACCGATTTAGTTTTGGAAAAACTCCTTCATCGTATTCCTGAAAACAAAATCAGGCCAAGACTTGAACCAACGAAGCGAGCCGTTGAACTTCTAGGAGATCCTCAAAAGGCATATCGCATAATCCATGTCACCGGAACTAACGGAAAGACCTCCACAACTAGGTTTATTGAGCGCATTCTGCGCGAGCATGGCCTTCGCACTGGAAGGTTTACTTCACCTCATCTTGTGAGACTAAACGAGCGCATGGCTCTCGATGGAGAACCAGTAAGTGATGAGCAACTCATCAGCGTCTATGCCGACATCGAACCGATTCTTGAATTTGTTGATCAGGAACTAAAGGAGGCAGGTGAAAACCCTCTGACTTTTTTTGAAGCCCTAGCCGTTTTGGGTTTTGCGGTATTTGCTGATGCCCCGGTGGACGTGCTCGTTCTAGAAGTGGGCATGGGAGGTGCTTGGGACTCCACCAACGTTGCCGACGGCGACGTAGCTGTCTTCACTCCGATCGATCTAGATCACATGGACAGACTTGGAAACACAGTGCAAGAAATTGCCGAGACCAAATCCGGAATCATAAAATCAGGAAGCATTGTCATTAGCTCAGCGCAGAGTCCGGAGGCGCTTGCAGTCTTGGAAAAAGCAGCAGCAAAAACCGCCGAGAGTTTCAAGCTGCAGGGCCGTGATTTTGACGTAGCGGTGGCAATACCTAATGCAACTGGCCAATCTATTTCGTTTTCTGGTCTAGCGGGAAACTATGGCCCTTACGAGGCACCGGTTTTTGGAACGCATCAGTCTCAGAACATTGCTGTTGCTGTTAGTGCTGTGGAGGCATTTCTGGGTGGTGGCAAAATTGCGATTTCAGATGATGTGCTGCGAACGGCCATCGCAGACGCTTCATCGCCAGGAAGACTTCAGCTTGTAAAGACCGAACCGCCGCTACTTCTGGACGGGGCCCATAATCCCTCAGGTGCTGTCAGTTTGGCTAGTACGCTGCGATCTGAATTTTCGGGCCAACCTCTTGTGGCAGTAGTCGCTGTCCTTGCAGAAAAAGATGCGGAAGGCCTGCTGTCAAATCTTGCTGGCGTTTTCGAAAGCGTTGTCATTACGGAGTCTTCTTCACCAAGATCGATGCCAATCGCTGAGCTGGAGCCTCTAGCTTCCGAATCACTAGGGGGAGACGTGATGGCCTTCTCTGATTTCCGAGCAGCTCTTGACCGAGCTAAGGAAATTGCCAGCGAGATAACTGGCATGGTTGTTGTGACGGGTTCGATTACCTTAGTAGGGGACGTAATAAAGATGATTCAGGAGGAATCCGATGCGGAATAGATCCACCAAGGCAACTCTTGGCTCGCTCGTCATGGTTTTTCAATCCGTGGTCGTCTTTTTTGCGACACTGGTTGGCTTTGGCCTTCAGGTTTACCCTGACCCCGCCGTCATATGGGGAGTGGGCCTAGGTTTGTCCGTGGTCCTGATGATATTCCCAGCAGTACTTGGAAAGCCAGGCACTTACAAGCTGGGATGGGCTTTACAGATTCTAGTTGTGTTGCTTGGCCTCTGGGTTCCGCTGATGTATTTTCTGGGCACCGTATTCCTAGGAATGTGGGCATGGGGAATGATTGCCGGTGGGACAATTGACAAAGCTCGTGCAGCAAAGAATAAATTAGATTCAACAGAAAGTGGCAACTAATGACAGAGCAAACTCTAGTTCTCATAAAGCCAGACGGTGTCTCACGATTGCTAACCGGAGAGATAATTTCTCGGATTGAGCGAAAAGGTTACATCGTCACTGGCCTAAAGATGCTCGTGCCAACGAGTGACCAGCTGGCCGCACACTACGCCGAACATGAAGGCAAGCCCTTCTATGCGCCTTTGATTGAGTTCATGTCATCAGGCCCTATTGTTGCGATAAGACTTGAAGGCAATCGAGTAATCGAGGGATTTAGATCACTGGCCGGAACCACCGACCCTACTACTGCCGCTCCAGGAACTATTCGTGGAGACTTAGGAAGAGACTGGGGCGAAAAGGTTCAAAAGAACCTTGTTCACGGTTCAGACTCAGTTGAATCAGCAAAACGCGAATTAGGTATTTGGTTTAGCTAAAAAAGACTTGGCCACAAATCCCAGAAACGCCAAATCGTAGTTGTGATGATGGCGGCAAAAGTTGCGAAACTAAACAACCAGTGCCAGTCATATGCGGCAACGAAGAATCCCATGGTCTTGATTGGGACCGGGACAATTCCTTCACTGGTTGCGAACAGAAACTGTTTCCAAAACATTGGAATCATTCCAGTCCAGGCCACCATGCAGTAAGGGCAAAGGGCACCGATATCAAAAAGACTTTGGCTAAAGAGCCATATCACGAATGCAAATCCACCAGTCATTGCCAGTGTGAAAATTTGCCAGAACCATTTGGCAAATTTTGCGCCCGACAACATCGCAACTCCGATTAAAACTGGTGCAAAAAATGCCGCCAACCCAATCAGGGTATTTGGAAAGCCAAGGAGCGTGGCTTGCCAAGTAAGCATTACCGACTTGCATGAGATAAATGGACTTATGTCGCAACTTAGAACGGCGTCCGGGTTGGCAGCCACGTTGAGTCGCTCAATCGTCAGGGCTAGGGCCGCTGCCCAGCCCACGATTCCACCAGAGATGAGCATCCAGGCCAATGACGTTGTCCCTGCAATCAGGGGTTTTTGCATGGGGGTTTGGCTCATAACACAAGTATTCCATGGCGATTACGGCGCTTCTGTCGAATTGGTGTAATAATTGACAAGTAAGCAGTAAGGAGCCACAACCTCCCGCTTAGAAGATTTATCGAGCATTTGGCTCCAAGGCATAAGACCCATCGGGCAGCTGGCAGGGCGCCGTGACAGCAATGACTCGCAACTACATAGGTTTAGTCGGCGGCAAAAGTCGCTGATAAGGATTTAGAGCCGGTATCTCGGTCAAGTGTGTGGACTTTGGCCAACCGGCGGCTTGGAGTGCACCTTAAATGGTGAAGGCAAAAGACGATTCATTAAAAGCCGATAAGTCTGTAAAAAAGGCAACGAAGTCACCAGTGACAAAAGATCAGAAGGTCGCTCCCGACAAGAGCTCGAAGAAGTCCGTTGACAAGAAGGATTCGGCCAAGAAGCTCAACGCAAAGCCACCGGCGGAAGCTGGTGTGGCAAAGTCCAAGAAGGTAGAGCCAGTGAAGTCGGCGCCAGCGCGAAGCGCGACCTCGCTTATCTTTCAGGCCCCTGACCTTCCGGCGGTTGAGCCTCGTAAAAAGGCCCCAGCTAAAAAGACAGCCGACAGTGAATCCGAAAGCCACCTTCGCAGACGCTCACGTCGCCGAGCTGGTGAACCAATAGACGTTAATGCAGACGCACCGAATGTGGTTGTTAAGGTTCGAACTCCGCGGGCTCCAAAAGAGCCAAGTAACGAACCTCAGCGAGTCAAAGGTTCAACCAGATTAGAGGCCAAGAAACAGCGCCGCCGTGACGGAAGGGATTCTGGCAGAAGACGCCAGACAATTACCGAAACTGAGTTCCTAGCCCGTCGAGAATCAGTAGATCGCATGATGCTGGTTCGATCTAAGGACGACAAGATTCAGCTCTGCGTATTGGAAGATAAAGTCCTAGTTGAGCACTACGTGGCACAGACTCAGGACGGGTCTCTAATTGGAAATGTTTATCTTGGTAAGGTTCAAAACGTTCTTCCTTCCATGGAAGCGGCCTTCGTGGACATCGGACGCGGAAGAAACGCCGTCTTGTACTCTGGCGAGGTTAACTGGGAAGCTGACGGGCTAGATGGTCAGCCAAGAAAAATTGAACTGGCACTGAAATCTGGCGACACTCTTTTGGTTCAAGTGACTAAAGACTCGGTTGGGCAAAAGGGTGCGCGCTTGACCTCACAGGTGTCGCTACCAGGCAGGTACGTAGTTTATGTTCCAAACGGCAACCTAAATGGAATCTCACGAAAGCTGCCAGAGTCCGAGCGAGTGAGACTCAAGAAGATCTTGAAGGACATTGTTCCCGAAGAAGCAAGCGTAATCGTTAGAACTGCTGCCGAAGGCGCCACCGAAGAGCAGCTCACTCTCGATGTTGAAAGACTGCAGGCTCAGTGGGATGGAATTCAGAAGAAGATAAAGAAGGCTACCCCTCCGACACTTCTTCACTCTGAGCCTGACCTTTTGGTGAAGATAGTTCGTGATGTGTTCAATGAGGACTTCCAGAAGATGATTATCTCTGGCGATGATGCCAAGACTGTGATTACCGACTACCTTGAGTCTGTTGCGCCAGATCTTATGGACCGTGTCGAACTCTACGACGGCAAGGAAGACTTGTTTGAGCGCTATCGCGTTGGTGAACAAATTGGCAAAGCCCTCGAGCGTAAGGTGTACCTGCCCTCTGGTGGCTCATTAGTTATTGACCGCACTGAGGCCATGACTGTGGTGGATGTGAATACTGGCAAGTTCATCGGGTCCGGCGGAAACCTAGAAGAGACTGTCACAAAAAACAACTTGGAAGCTGCCGAAGAGATTGTTCGCCAGCTAAGACTGCGTGACATTGGTGGAATCATCGTTGTTGACTTTATAGACATGGTTTTGGAATCGAACCGCGACCTGGTATCCAGAAGGCTTATCGAGTGCTTGGGTAGAGACCGAACTAAGCATCAAGTCGCTGAAGTGACCTCCCTTGGGCTAGTGCAAATGACCAGAAAGAAGCTAGGTCTTGGTCTGCTTGAGTCATTCTCTGAGCCCTGTGAGGTTTGCAGCGCTCGAGGAGCAATCGTGCATCACGAACCTATGATGCGAACTCGCAGCTCCAACGAGGGCAAACCGGACAAAAAGCGCAAAGGTCACATGGACGTTGCCAACGTCGTAACCCCAGAGCGCGCCTCTGAAATCAACTCAGTGGTAGCCAAGATTGCAGCCTCAACTATGGGGACTGGGAAAATCGAGTCCAAGAAGGCCGGGCAAGACACAAAGACCGAGCCAACGCTAGAGGGAATCCTGGAAGCTTTGCCCGAAGCCAAGGCTGAAACCAAAGCCGAGCCCAAGCGCAAGCCCAGGCGGGCAACCAGCCCGGCCAAGGTTGACCCAGGCGCTTAAGCCCTATTAGACTAGGGAGCTGTTGCCCAGGTGGCGACTTCCCATACTTAGAAAAAGGTAAATCAAGTGGTTTTCGCAGTAGTTCGCGCAGGCGGCCGTCAGGAAAAGGTTTCAGTTGGAACAATTGTGACTCTTGACCGCATCAAGGCCGATGCCAATGGCAAGATTCAGCTTCCAGCACTACTACTTGTGGATGGCGACAAGGTCACAACCGATGCCAGTGCACTTGCTGCAGTCAAGGTAACCGCAGAAGTTCTACACGACCTTCGTGGCCCAAAAATTGTCATTCAGAAATACAAGAACAAAACCGGCTACAAAAGACGACAAGGTTTCCGTTCAGAACTTACTCGCGTCCAGGTACTAGAGATCAAGTAGAGGATTAGAACAAATGGCATCCAAAAAGGGAGTTAGCTCCACCAGAAACGGTCGCGATTCCAACGCCCAGCGCCTAGGCGTAAAGCGTTACGCAGGCCAGGAAGTAAACGCCGGTGAAATCATCGTGCGCCAGCGCGGAACTCACTTCCACCCGGGAAAAAACGTTGGCAAGGGCAAAGACGACACTCTGTTTGCTCTAGCTGCCGGAGCCGTTGAATTCGGCACTAAGGGCGGGCGCCGCGTAGTAAACATCGTCGAGGCTGCATAAGTCTAGATCGACAAAAGTTTCTACTAAAGGCGAGCCAGCGGCTCGCCTTTAGTTATTTGTGAAGGAGGAAGACGTATGGTCTCATTTGTTGACCAAGTCACTCTTCACTTGCGCGCTGGGAACGGTGGTAAGGGCTGTGTATCGGTAAAGCGTGAAAAGTTCAAACCGCTTGGTGGCCCGGACGGTGCCGACGGCGGACGCGGTGGAAGCATTTCTTTGTTTTCCGATGCGAACACCACAACACTTCTGGACTTTCACTTCCATCCACATAGAGCTGCTGGCGATGGCGCTGCGGGAGCGGGAGATTTTAGAAATGGCGCTCAGGGCGAAGACCTAAAGCTTCCTGTTCCGGTTGGAACAATTGTCAAAAAACCAAACGGTGACTTGATAGTCGATCTGGACGAAGCAGGCATGGAACTGGTAATTGCCGAGGGTGGCGTCGGGGGACTAGGAAATGCCGCGCTCTCGAGCACTAAAAGGAAAGCCCCAGGCTTTGCTCTTTTGGGAGTACCGGGATGGTCTGGCGAGGTTGTTCTTGAACTAAAAACCGTTGCCGACATCGCACTAGTTGGTTACCCATCATCAGGTAAGTCCTCCTTGATTGCCGCTGTATCTGCGGCAAGACCAAAGATTGCGGACTACCCGTTTACAACACTTCACCCAAACCTCGGAGTTGTTCAAGCCGGTGAAACAAGATTCACAATCGCCGACGTACCGGGTCTAATTGAAGGAGCCAGCGAAGGTAAGGGCCTTGGGCTTGAATTTCTTCGGCACGTAGAGCGTTGCTCGGCACTTATGCACGTAATTGACTGCGCAACTTTGGAGCCCAACCGCGATCCAGTTTCAGACTTGGACAAGGTACTAAAAGAACTCGATGCCTACAAAGTGCCTGAGGGCCAGACACCGCTAACTCAGCGCCCGGCGCTAATTGCACTTAACAAGATTGATATTCCAGATGGTAAAGAGTTAGCCGATTTCATTCGCCCCGAGCTTGAAGCTCGTGGCTACCAAGTTTTTGAGGTTTCAGCAGCTTCGCACGCTGGACTTAAAGAGCTTAAGTACGCAATGGCAAAACTGGTTGATGCTGATCGTCTTGAAAAGGCAAAGTTGCCGGCTCGTCCGAAGATTCAGTTGATGCAAGCTAAAAAGGAAGACAACAAATTTATCATTACTCGCGAGATGCGAGGGGTCGAAGAGTTCTTTAGAATTTTAGGCACCAAGCCCGAGAGGTGGGTTGCTCAAACTGATTTTGGAAACGAGGAAGCAGTTGGGTATTTAGCAGATCGACTCGCAAAACTTGGCATCGAAGATGCTCTGTTCAAGGCTGGTGCCTCTAACGGCTCAACTGTAGTTATCGGTGCCGGTGACGGCGTCATATTTGACTGGGAGCCAACTATCTCTTCGACGGCTGAGCTATTGGTTAGTCCTCGTGGCACCGACCCAAGGTTTGGTCCGCTAAACGAACGCCGAACGAACGTTGAACGCAGAAAGCGTTACCTAGAGATGATGGACGCTAGGGCTGCTCTGCGCGAGAAAATGGAATCGGAGCGAAAGTCTGGAATTTGGTCAAAGCCAGAAGATTTTGAGGAGAAGAACTAATTGTCTGATCACGGACAGTGGCTGCTTAGAGCCAAGCGCATCG
>CAEZVM010000008.1_pt1 | contig 41960 bp, 35 predicted proteins | sample 7264751 | NCBI WGS metagenome assembly CAEZVM01 (sample SAMEA6813857, study PRJEB35770) | uncultured Rhodoluna sp. | biome: Freshwater; feature: Freshwater reservoir; material: water | place: Czech Republic | collected 2017-05-23 | depth 0.5m m | reverse complement strand
TAGTTGCCTTACGGCGCATGTTTGAGGGCCTTTAGCTCAGTTGGTAGAGCGCCACGTTTACACCGTGGATGTCATCGGTTCGAGCCCGGTAGGGCCCACAGATAGCGACCATTGGACCTTAGCGGCGATAGGATTTGGCTATGTTTCAACCGAACCCTCCTGAGCCAAGGTCATTACCTGACGCTGAGCTAAACGCGAAAATTGCCCAGCTACAGAGTCAACCCGGTGGCCTGGTGGCTGCGATGGCTCTCATCGAGGAGCAATCCAGGCTTCGTCAAGAAGATTCCCTAGAGCTTTCGAAATGGCAACTCCAAGCTCAAATGCTTGCAGCAACTGCCACAGCTGAGCCCGCAATTTCTGAACTCCAAGATCCGGCATTCACGCGGACACCGACATTGCCAGAACCGGCCGCCACTCAGCCACGGAGCGAAGTTCCTGCCGAGCCAAAAATCGAGATGGTGAGTACGCCAGCGCCCGTGGCTCCAGTCCAACCGATAGCTGCTGCCGAAGCAATCGACGACATTGTGACCGCACTCAACGCAGCTTACGTCCAAGTCGCAACTGAGCCAGAAAAACCAAAATCTGCACTGCCACAGTCGGTCGCTGGGGCGCAGGATTCGCAACCTTCCTCGTATGAAACCACCGCAGAGGTTCCAGAACCTCTCGAGAGTCATGTTTTTGGCGATCAAAAAACAGATATTTCTGAAGAACGTGACCGGTCAACCGGTGAGTTGACGGTTCTTGAAGATACTGGGCCAACTGGGACTTCGGCTGCGCTTAGTTGGTCATGGTTAGCCATTGCTTCGACTCCTTTGACTTTGGTACTGGCTGCAGTTTTGAAAGAGGCAGGGATATCTTTTTCTCAGGCTCTGATTTTGCTCGGAGCAGTTGTCCTTGGGACCTCCATTTTGGCTTCTATTGGAGCAATGGCAGCGGTTAGGGGCTCTAGTTCAATGACACTTGTCTCCAGGGCCTCTTTTGGGGTTTGGGGAAATGCTCTTCCAGGAACCTTAATGCTTCTGGTAAGGATTTTCTGGAGTGCATCGCTGGTTCTTTTTGCCACACGTGTTATTTCGCCATTGGTATCCAATCAGTCATGGTTTACAAACATAGTCACAGCTCTAGCCTTGCCCCCCGAATTTACAGCAACGATGATTGTAGTTATCCCACTAGTAGTTATTTCGTCGGTGCTGGCAGGGTTTGGCGGGTCAGTAATGCTGCGACTTCAGCAGCTAACTGCAATCGTGGCTGTTGTTGGACTTGGAGTTATTGGCTACTTTGTGATCAGAAACTATTCTCTTCAGGATCTGGAAAGTGGTGTGGCCATCCCCGGCTCCTCTTTTGTAGATCTTGGCCTGCTTGTGGTTGCCCTTTTGAGCTTTACTGTTTTTTCATTGAGTGGCGACTTCGCCAGGAAGCTTCCGTCCGAGACTCCCGGTTCGAAGGTGTTTTTCTTAAGTTTTGTTTCAACATCGTTTATCCCATTAGCTTCCGGAGTAATCGGTCTACTGTGGCTTTACATGGCCGGCGATACTCTCGGCTCCTCGTTGTCGGATGAGCTTTTGGCAACGGTAGCTAGCTCAGCTCCCATTTGGGTATTCGTCCCATTTGTGGTCGCAGTTGGCATGTCTGCTCTGCACCTAATGGCCAGTTCTTTGTACTCTTTGTCGGGAAACATATTCGGTCTCGTAAAAATCAATGGCTGGGTTTCTCAGCTTCTAATTGTTCTATTGGTGTTGGCCACAGTGTTGGTTCCTAGCTATCTTGTTGCAGTGTCTACCCTTCAAGAGGCGGTAATTGAGTTGATGCTAATTGGAGGGGTTGTTGCAGCGGCTTGGGCCGGGGTTTTCGTATCAGACGCCTTGGCCAGAACTCGCGGCTATCATGAAGTCTCCCTCACACGTGAGTATGGGTTCTACGGAAAACTAAACTTTGCAAATGTCATTGGTTTCTTGCTGTCGGTTGGACTTGGTCTAGGTTACATAAATGGCGGCCCGCAGCTATCTTCCTGGACTGGATATCTTGGAAATCTCACCCCTGAGATTTTTGAGTTAGTCGGATCAAACATAGGACTAGCCATGGCCTTTGGTCTGGCTGTGCTGTTTCCGATTGTTTTCGGTATTCCGAGAATTAGGAAACAAGAGAAAAGCCTTGCCGAACTTGATGAACGACGCCAGGAGCTCAAGGAGTTCCTTGACGCTGCCCAGTAGATCGATGTCGCTGCCTCTTTCTAATCTTGTTCAAGTCTTCGAATCACTCTGGCCGGTTTCAGGTGCAGAGGAATGGGATAGACCTGGTCTAACTACTGGACGTCTGGATCAGCCAGTCCAGAATGTTTTGTTAGCTGTGGATGTGACTATGGCGGTGATGGCTGAGGCTGTTGCTTTGGACTGTAACCTTATTGTTTCCCACCACCCTCTTCTTCTCAAGGGCGCAAATTTTCTGGCTGAGGACCAACTAAAGGGTGAGTTGGTGTCTTTTGCAATTAGGAACTCAATCGCTTTATATTCGGCTCATACCAATGCTGACGTTGTTGTTGGCGGCGTGTCGGACGTTTTGGCAAATGCCATTGGTCTTCGGGGTGCAGCACCGCTGGTGAGCACCAGCGCTGGTGTTGGACACGGGCGGATTGGCAAATTAGACAAACCAATTTCGCTTTTGGAATTTGCAAATCAAGTTGCCGCTATTCTGCCCAGATCGAACGCTCCAGTTCGAGTGTCAGGAGATCTAACTCGCCTGATTGAGAAAGTTGCCGTGGTTGGCGGAGCGGGGGACAGCTTCATTTCCCAAGCACAGGCTCAGGGTGCGCAATGTCTTGTCACGAGTGACTTGCGCCACCACGTTAGTGTAGATGCATCCACTGACCCTACAAATTCTCTTAGCTTGGTGGATATTTCCCACTACGCTGCAGAATCGCTTTGGCTAGGGCCCGCGTCAGAGCAGCTCAAACAAGCTTTACCCTCGGTTGAATTCTTGATAAGCAAGATAGTCACCGATCCGTGGTCCATGACAATTTTGGGAAAGAGCAACCATGAAGGCTAACCTGCAGGATCAAAAAAGCCTGCTTGAGTTGGTTCAGCTTGACCTGGGACTAGTTCGCAATGCAACCGATAAAGCAAGACTAATGGCGGCCACAGAAATCGAGACCTCGAGTGCTGCAGCACTTTTGTTATCCGACCAGTTAATTGATGCTCGCAACAGAGTTGGTGACTTAGAACTTGACCTTAAGAGATCAGAAAGTGACCTTGAGCTAGTGGAGAACCGGATAGCAAAGGACAAAGAGCGACTGGCTACCACCTCGTCGCCAAAAGACGCTCAAGGAATTGAGCACGAATTGACATCGTTGGCCAAGCGAAAAAGTGAGCTGGAAGACGCTGAGCTTGGCATCATGGAAGAACTAGATGCTGTCCGCAAAGACTTATCCGCCGTCACAGAGGCAAAGTTGGCCGCAGATTCTATGCTCACAAAATTACGGGAACAGCTAAGCAAGGACGCATCTGCTCTAGAGACGATAAATTTTGAGCTTTCAGAAGCTCGCCAGAGAATAATCGCTATCATCGATGCTGACTTGGCAACTGCCTATCAGCGAAAGGCTGAGCGCGGAGTTGCCGTTGGGAGTCTTTCCGGCAGAGAGTGTGGCGCATGTCGTCTGTCGATAACGGCTACAAATCTTGAGGAGATTTCGGCTCTTCCGGCTGACGAAATTGCCGAGTGCCCAAACTGTCAGGCGTATCTGGTCCGACTATGAAGCTAATTGTTGAAGCCGATGGTGGATCCCGCGGTAATCCTGGAATCTCTGGCGCTGGCGCGGTAGTCATCGACGCTGACAGCGGGAATGTCCTGCAAGAAATTTCTGAGGCGGTAGGCATCGCTACAAACAACGTAGCTGAGTACACCGCTCTTTTGCTCGGTCTCCAAGCAGCGTTTGAAATTAATCCTTCAGCCGCCGTACTGGTGCGCATGGATTCAAAATTGGTTGTCGAGCAAATGTCGGGCAGATGGAAGATTAAGCACCCGGACATGATTGCACTTGGTTCCAAAGTTCAAAAAATTATTGCTGGCAAAAATGTGGAGTTTATTTGGATTCCAAGGGAACAAAACGTTTTGGCCGACGCCCTTGCAAACAGGGCGATGGATTTTACTCCGGAACCTATTGCTTCAGCAGTTGAGTTCAATGTCTTAGAGCCGTCGTCAATCCGGGCACCGAGACCTGAGGCTACGACCGCTACCACTTTGATTTTGGTTCGTCACGGGCGCACCGCACTGACCGAATCTCGCAAGATTTCAGGCGGCACAGGCGAGAACCCTGACCTATCCGAAGCCGGACTAAAAGACGCTAGGCAAGTAGCTGATGAACTTGCTCGGCTGGGACACTCCGGAAACTTTGGATTCTTGCCCAAACCGGTGGTGGTAGTTCATTCGCCAATCGCCAGGGCGCAGCAAACAGCTTCTGCTATTGCAAAGCGCAGTTCATTGCCGATGGTTGAAAATCCAAATCTTGCCGAGATCGGCTTTGGAGATTGGGATGGCCTAACCAACGAAGAACTCTTTAGCGGTTTCGAGGAAGAGTACTCGTCTTGGCGGGGGTCTTATGAAGTTGCTCCTCCAAATGGAGAGTCTCTGAAGGATTTTGACGCTCGAATCCGAGTGGCATTTGATTTGATAATGCAGCAATACCAAGGTCAAACGGTGGTAGTTGTCGCTCACGTGATGCCAATACGGGCGCTACTTCGAATTGCCAACGACGCATCTATTGCAGGTTTTTGGCGACCCAACATCTCACCGGCATCAATTTCAATTGCTCGATATTTCGGTGACGAAGCAGCAGAAGTTGTCTGTATGAATTCCACGGGCCATTTATCTTCCTAACAGCCACGGCTAGACTGGTGTCTGGATGGGTCGGCAAGGCGGTCGCGGCAGTTTACTGACGAGGAACGTCCGGGCTCCAAAGAGCAAAATGGTGGGTAACGCCCACCCGGGGTAACCCGAGAGACAGTGCAACAGAAAGCAAACCGCCGAGCAATCGGTAAGGGTGAAACGGTGGTGTAAGAGACCACCAGCGAACTGAGTGATCAGATCGGCTAGGTAAACCTCATTTGGAGCAAGACCAAACAGTGGGCGCTTGAGGGCTGCTCGCTCGAGCTCACGGGTAGGTCGCTCGAGGCACTAGGCAACTTGTGCCCTAGATAGATGACCGTCACTTCGCAAGAAGGACAAAACCCGGCGTACCAGCCGGCCCATCCACTTAGTCCGGCTTCAGCTGCTTCCTTGCGATGAAAGCCGCCCCAATAATTCCAGCGTTGTTCCTAGCTTGGGCAGGAACTAACTGCAGATTGGTTTGAATTAGGGGTAAAAACTCCTCTTGCTGTTTTGAAATTCCACCCCCCACAATTATCAAGTCAGGGCTTAGCAATTTATCCAACTGGTTGAAGTACTTGGCTAGGCGTTCTGCCCATTGGGCGAAGGAAAGGTTGTCTCTTTCCTTAGCAGACACTGAAGCCTTGGTTTCGTAGTCAACACCGTCAATTTCCAAGTGCCCAAGTTCGGTGTTGGGGATAAGTTTTCCGTTCATAAACATTGCGGTTCCGATTCCAGTTCCCAAAGTCACCATCAAAACCAAACCTCTGCGTTCTTGACCGGCACCGTACTTGATTTCAGCAACCCCCGCGGCGTCGGCGTCATTCAGCAAAACAACTTTTCGATCCAGAGCCTCAGCAAAAAGTTTTTGTGCTTTCAGGCCAACCCATTGATCGGAAACGTTAGCGGCCGATAGGGTCACACCATTTTTGATTAGAGCTGGGAAACAAATACCAACAGGTGTATCCGCCGGAGCATCAAGTTCAGAAACAATTTCGGCAACTTTTTTGGCTACTTCCTGAGGAGGGGCACCTTTTGGTGTGTCGAATCGGATACGGTCGCTTATTAGCGTGCCTTTTTTGGTGTTTACAAGAGCACCTTTGATGCCAGTTCCACCAATGTCTATTCCGATTGCTGTGCTCATAGAAACTTCAGTCTAGGGCAGGGTTAGAATTTCAGCCCCCGACTCAGTCACCACCAGTGTGTGCTCAAATTGTGCGGTGATTGACTTGTCTTTTGTGGTGACTGTCCAGTTGTCTGCCCAGATGTCCCATTCGTGAGTTCCCAAAGTGAGCATGGGTTCAATGGTAAAAACCATCCCAACTTCCATGGTGTTTGAAAAGTTTGGTGCCGCATCAAAGTGTGGAATGACAAGGCCCGAGTGGAAGGCTTCTCCAATACCGTGCCCAGTAAAATCTCTCACCACTCCGTAGTTGAATCGCTTCGCAAAAGACTCGATAGTTCTTCCAATTACATTGATCGGGCGCCCTGGCATAACAACACCGATTGCCCTATCTAGGGATTCTTTTGTTCTTGCAACAAGATCTGCAACCTCCGTGGGTACGTCGCCAATCAAGAATGTCACGTTACTGTCACCGTGGAAGCCATCTTTGTAGGCGGTGATGTCGACGTTCAGGATGTCACCTTCCTGAAGTTCAGTGTTGTCAGGAATACCGTGACAGATAACTTCGTTCAGAGAAGTGCAACTTGACTTGGGAAAGCCCCGGTACCCAAGTGTTGATGGGTAGGCGCCTTGCGAAACTATGTAGTCGTGGGCAATCTTGTCTAGTTCGTCGGTCGTGACCCCGGGCTTAGCATTCTCACCGACCAAGGCGATAGCTCGGGCGGCAATAGTTCCAGCTGCTCGAATCTTTTCAATTTGTTCTGAGTTTTTGGTGTGCCCGCCAGCCCATTCGGCTGGTGCAGGCTTTCCAACATATTCAGGCCGAACAATCCCAGCTGGAACTTCTAGAGGTTTTGAGATTTTGCCGGGCGTTAAGTATCCAGTTTGGCTATCCCGAGGCATTGCTCCAGTCTAATTTGTTCAAGCAGTTAGGCTAAACCTTGAAGAGTGGGAGGAAGACGTTGTCAGATAAGCCGCAGTACTGGTTCAACATCAGAACTAAGCAGGTCGAGTTGGGACTTAAAAGTTCCTCTCTAGATCGAGTTGGCCCCTTTGACTCTGAACAAGAGGCGCAAAATGCAGAGGAAATAATCAAGGCGCGGTCGCAGGACTGGAAACAACAGGAGATTGACGATGATTAATCCTCGAAAGAATTCTCAGGTCCAGGGAACGCTCTGGCCTGGACATCACTTCTAAATGACACGGCGGCCTGTGACAGTTCTTTTCTAAGATTGGCGTACTGCTTTACAAATTTTCTCGAACCAGTTGATAGGCCGGCAAAGTCTTGCCAGACTAGAATCTGCCCATCGGTCGCGTTTCCAGCCCCAATTCCAATCGTGGGTACTCGAAGGGTCGCCGTGATGGTTTGAGCCAGATTTGCTGGGACCATTTCGAGCACTATGGCAAACACACCTGCTTCTTGAAGGGCCGATGCTTCATGAATAAGTTCAGCACCTGATTCTCCTCGACCTTGAACTTTAAAACCACCGAGAGCGTGAACTGATTGCGGGGTAAATCCCAGATGCCCCATCACCGGGATTCCGGCAGAAACTATTGCCTTGATCTGCTCGACACGGTTGCTACCGCCTTCGAGTTTTATAGCACCCGCGCCGGATTCCTTCATGAGCTTGATGGCGCTTTGAGTAGCTTGCTCGGCACTTATTTCGTAGGAGCCAAAAGGCATGTCGATAACCACCAAGGATTGCTTAGCCGCCGTTGCCACAGCTTTTCCAAAGCTCACCATTTCATCGAGTGAAACTTCCAAGGTGTTTTCGTGGCCAAGGACAGTGTTCCCCGCCGAATCCCCAACAAGTATTACCTCGATGCCGGCCTCGTCAAAAATCTGGGCGGTTAGGAAGTCATAGCTAGTCAAACACGCAAATGAAGTCCCGGACTTCTTCAGCTCAGAAAGCGTACTGGTACGAATCTTTCTTGATGGACTACTCATGATCTCCTAGTTGGAAGTGTTTGTGATTGGCATGCGTCGCTCTCGACCAAAGGCTAGTTTAGTAATCCTTGGTCCAATAGCTCCTTGACGCCTTTTCCACTCGGAGTTTCGCACCAGCTTCAAAATAGATTCAACTAGTTCTGCTGAGAAACCATGAGTGACGATTTCCGAAGCCGAGAGCTTCTGCTCAATGTGTAGTTCAAGAACTTTATCCAGAACTGCATAGTCAGGCAACGAGTCTTGATCTAGCTGGCCCGGACGAAGCTCGGCAGACGGAGGTTTTGTGATGGAGGACTCAGGTATCGGCGGAACCTCATCCCTTTGGACAGCCAGCTGATTTCGGTACTTTGCTAGCTCCCAGACCAAGGTTTTCTCAACGTCCTTTATTGGAGCGAAACCGCCAACCGAGTCTCCATAGATAGTGGAGTATCCAACTGCAAGCTCAGTCTTGTTGCCAGTTGTTAGCACAAGGTGCCCGTCTTGGTTCGAGGTTCCCATCAGGATAAGTGCTCGAACTCTGGCCTGAAGATTTTCAGCCGCTAGCCCTTCAAGTTTTAGTTGCCCCATTACAGGCTGAACCAGGGTCTGAATTGGTTCGACTGAATAGTTCAATCCCGTGTTCTCGGCAAGTGTTTTGGCGTCTAATAGGGAATGGTCAGAGGAATATTTGCTCGGCATACCAATGCCGAAAACATTTTGTGACCCAAGTGCATCAACTGCGATGCTCGCACAAACGGCTGAATCAATTCCGCCGGAGAGCCCAAGAACAACTGACTTGAATCCGTTTTTTCTCACGTAGTCACCCAAACCAAGAACTAGAGCATTCCAGATTTGTTCAATTGCGGGCGCTTTGGCTTTGACCTCTAGAGATGTAGTCAATGATTTTTTGGATTCGATGTCGAAGTAAATCAGATCTTCTACAAACTGTTTGGCTCTAACTATTTCATTACCCCCAGCATCCACCGCGAAACTGTTTCCATCAAATACCAAGTCATCCTGACCTCCGACAAGGTTCACGTACGCGACAGCCGTGGATTGGGTGTCGGCGAGGGATTTGACTAACTCCAATCTGGTATCTGTTTTACTAACTTCAAACGGAGAGCCATTGAGAACCAAAGTCAAATCAACTTTGGATTTGGCTATTTGACCAACTGGCCCACCCGATTGCCAAATATCCTCACAGATAACGATTGCAAGTTTTAGTCCTTCTAGTTCGAAAGTTAGAAGTTCCTCACCCGGAACAAAAACTCGGAACTCATCGAAAACAGAATAGTTAGGTAGGTGGTGCTTAGCGTAGCTATCGAGAACCTTGCCGGACCTGATGACGGCAGCTTTGTTCTGTCCGATGGCCCAACTAGAAGGCGTGAGTGCAAAACCTGGGTATCCAATAACCACCGTGATATCAGCCAATCCCGCCGCAGCAAGGTCCAAAGCGAGGGTCTTTATGCTTGTCTCACTTGAAGATATAAAGTCTCGACTCAAGGCTAAATCCTCGATTGGGTAGCCGCTTAGAGCAAGTTCAGGAAAGAGCACAACAGTGGCGCCGGCAGCGCCTGCGCGCTTGGCAAACTCTAGAACTTTCTCGCTGTTTCCGGCAAGGTCCCCAACTGTAGGGTTTATCTGGGCCATGGCTACGCGAATTGCGGGCATAAGCATTAGCCTAGTAGCAGGCAAGGGAGAGGTTTTTCATGGACAAGCAGCGCGATTTCGTGCTTCGCACCATCGAGGAGCGCGGCGTAAAGTTCGTGCGTCTTTGGTTCACAGACGTGGCAGGAACCCTAAAGTCTGTCGCAATTGCTCCTGCCGAGGTTGAAGGAGCCTTTGCCGAAGGTCTTGGATTCGATGGCTCGGCAATTGAGGGACTTGCTCGTACCTACGAGGCTGACATGCTAGCCCAACCCGATCCTTCAACCTTCCAAATTCTGCCCTGGCGCGGAGAAATCAACCCAACGGCCAGAATATTTTGCGACATACTGACTCCGGACGGACAGCCGGCGGCCGCTGACCCCAGGCATGTTCTTAGACGTGCGCTTGCCAAAGCAAGCGATTTGGGTTTTTCTTTTTACATACATCCAGAAATCGAGTTTTATCTTCTGAAGTCTTCTGAGATTGGTCCTGAGGGTCCGATTCCAGTGGATAAAGCTGGCTACTTCGACAACGTACCGGGCGGAACTGCTCATGACTTTAGACGTCGAGCGGTATCGATGCTTGAGCAACTTGGCATCTCTGTTGAATTCAGTCATCACGAGGGCGGTCCAGGCCAAAACGAAATCGATCTTCGTTATGCCGATGCGCTAACAATGGCTGACAACATCATGACTTTTAGAACAGTAATCAAGGAAGTTGCTATCGAGCAGGGAGTCTACGCTACTTTCATGCCAAAGCCTTTCACCGAGCACCCCGGCTCAGGCATGCATACTCACATGTCACTTTTTGAAGGTGACACCAATGCTTTTTACGACGCCAGCGGTCAGTATCACCTTTCAAAAGTTGGTAGGCACTTCATAGCTGGGCTATTGCGTCACGCTCCAGAGATTACCGCCGTCACTAATCAGTATGTGAACTCTTATAAGCGCCTGTGGGGTGGAGGGGAAGCTCCAAGCTTTGTGTGTTGGGGTCACAACAATCGATCAGCCCTAATCCGAGTTCCACTTTACAAACCTGACAAGGGCCAGTCCTCGAGAGTGGAATACCGGGCAATTGACTCTGCAGCAAATCCATACTTGGCATACGCACTGCTTCTAGCTGCTGGGCTAAAGGGTATAGAAAACGAGTACGAACTTCCCGCCGAGACCGAAGATAACGTGTGGGACCTGACTGACTCTGAACGTCGCGCGCTAGGAATCCAGCCGCTACCACAGTCTTTAGATCACGCAATTAGGCTTCTTGAGGAATCAGAGCTAGCAGCCGAGACTTTGGGTGAACAAGTGTTTAGCTATGTGCTTGCTAACAAGCAGGCGGAATGGTCCGCGTACCGCTCTCAAGTGACTCCGTTTGAGCTGAAACAGAATTTCGAGACACTCTAGTTATTCATGGCTCTCGAGCGCAACAAGGGGCTATATGAGCTTGCAAGTTATGGATTCATTGACCTTGAACTTGCGCTAAAAAACCTTGAGGAACTAGTTGACCTAATCGGTCAGCCGGGAAATACGGCACTAGATTGCGTATCCAAGACACAAAATCCTGACCAGGCGCTTGGGTTGCTTCTGGCGCTTACTCGAAATCACACTGAAGAGCTCAAGCAATTTTGCGTAAACGCAGAAGCACTCGGAAGGCTTTGCCTGGTCCTTGGTGCTTCGACGGCCCTGTTTGAATTTCTCGATAGGCACATAAATCAACTTGGACAACTCGGTGGCAAATCCAAATTACCCTCGCTTTTGGATCATGCAAATGTTCTTTCGGCTAGTGCGAGTTCAGTTCAAGATATCCGAATCGCATACCGAAAACAACTTCTTTCCATAACAATCTTTGATCTCGAACAGATTGATGCGACCAGTGGAGTCGACGTTGTTTCAGCGTCATTAGCGGATTTGGCAGGAGCCACAATTGACGCTGGACTCAGCCTGTCGAGATCTGAAATCAAGGACACTGGAAACGCAGTCTCCTATCCAGCAAACGAGGTCGACGCTACAAGAATCTCAGTAATTGGGATGGGTAAGTGTGGGGCGAGGGAGCTCAATTACATTTCAGACGTTGATGTAATTTTTGTGGCCGAACCATCGGGTTCTCTAGATGGTAATCGGGCACTAGAAATTGCGACAAAAGTTGTATCTCGGATGATGCGAATCATGGATGAACTGGCAACTGAACCAGCCCTTTGGCAAGTAGATGCGAATTTGCGACCAGAAGGTAAAGCCGGCGCGCTAGTTCGGTCTCTTGATTCGCATCAGAGTTATTACGAGCGATGGTCGGAAAGCTGGGAGTTTCAGGCATTACTGAAGGCTCGTCCAATAGCCGGAGACGCAGACCTTGGAAAAGACTACATCGACCGGATTTGGCCAAAGGTCTGGGGGAGCACCGTCCGTGAAAACTTTGTTGATTCGGTTCAGAAAATGCGCCAGCGAGTCACCGACTTCATTCCAGCAAATGAGATTGATTCCCAGATCAAGCTTGGCCCTGGCGGACTAAGAGATATCGAATTTACCGTTCAGCTGCTCCAGTTGGTCCATGGCAGAGCCGATGACTCAATCAGAGTCAGGGACACTCTGGGAGCCCTTGCTGCGCTGTCTAAGGCCGGATACATCGGGCGCCAGGACGCTGATCGCTTCAGTTCTCACTACCGCTTTCTCCGCCTGCTTGAGCACCGCATACAACTTTCTGGCATGAGACGAACGCACCTCATGCCAGAAAGTGACGGTGCCAGGAGATCAATTGCCCGTGCCGTGTCGATTCAGATGACCGCTGAGCAACTGATAGAGAGATGGGAAAAGGTCAAGCTTGAAGTAAGGGACTTACATCAGCAGCTCTTCTATCGCCCCCTCTTAAGTGCCGTCTCCGGGCTCAGTCAAGAAGACCTTGAGCTCAGTAGTACTCAGGCTCAAGAAAGACTTTCCGCAATTGGTTTTGAGGACTCTAAAAGCGCACTCGCACACATTGGGGCACTTACTTCTGGCCTTTCAAGACGCGCTGCAATCCAGAGACAGTTGCTACCTGTCCTACTCCAATGGTTTGCCGAAGGGACCGACCCGGACGCAGCTCTTTTAGCATTTCGAAGACTCAGTGAAGACCTAGGTGATTCGCATTGGTACCTTCGGATGCTCCGCGATTCGTCAGGGGCCGCCAAGCGAATGACTCAGGTTTTCTCCACTAGTCGACTTGCAACCAACTTGTTTGAGAAAAGTCCTGAGGCGGCGGCCTGGTTTGATCGCGCCGAGGAGCTCCAGCCCGATTCGCTTGAAGGATTGACCGCGCAGTTTGATGCCATAATCTCCAGGCACGGTGACCCGGAGTTAGCTGCGGCGAGCGTTCGGGCAATCAGAAGAAAAGAGACTCTTCGGATTGCAATGGGTTCTGCCCTGGGTATTTTGGATCTTGAAAGCACCGCAAAAGGACTTTCTGATCTGACAGAGAGCTATTTAGTGGCTATACAGGAAATCGCAACTAAGTTTCTAATCGCTAAACAAGGCCCACTTACCCACGAGCTTGCCATCGTTTCAATGGGAAGATTTGGGGGAGCGGAGTTGGGATTTGGTTCCGACGCCGATGTCATGTTCGTGTATCGTTCACTGTCTGAAGACGTAAACAAGGCTCAGGCAGAGGCTGAGTTTCTGGTTTCCGAGATTCGGTCACTGTCGGCCGATCAATCACTCGAGTTCGAGCTAGATCTTGATCTTCGGCCAGAAGGTAAAAACGGTCCGATTGTTCGATCGATTGAATCTTATGCCGCCTATTACAAGCGCTGGGCAGGGACCTGGGAGTCTCAAGCTCTGCTTCGTGCCAGGTTGATTTCAGGGGAGTCTGGCATTAAGGCGTCGTTTGTCGAATTGATTGACCAGTATCGGTACCCAAAAGAAATTGAGCCAAGCGCTCTTACCGAGATTCGTAGAATCAAGGCAAGAGTCGAAGTGGAACGACTTCCGCAAGGTGCCGACCCCAAGCGTCACCTAAAACTTGGGCGAGGTTCCATCAGCGATGTTGAATGGCTGGTGCAATTGTTTCAGTTAAAAAAGGCGGATGCATTCCCCGAGATACAAACCCCGCACACCCTTTTGGCTCTTGAGCAGATGGAAGCTATTGGTCTAATGAACAACTCTGATGCCAGGGTGCTGAAGGAAGCTTGGATAATCTCTTCAAAGATTCGCTCAGCTGCAATGCTATATCTGAACAAGCGAACCGATGTTCTTCCCACTGATAGACACCAGCTTGAGGGAATCGCGCGATTAATTGGCTATCCGCGTGGGGGAGCTAGCAGTCTTGAGCAAGACTATCTTGCTGCCACCCGACGCGGACGCATGGTTTTTGAAAAGCTGTTCTTTGACTAGACGCCGTAGTAGAGCTCGAATTCGTAAGGGTGAGGCCTCATTGCAAGCGGCGCAATTTCTTTCTCACGCTTGTAGTCAATCCAGGTCTCGATTAGATCCTTGGTGAATACGTCTCCAGCTAGTAGGTAGTCATGGTCGGCTTCAAGGGCCTGAAGCACTTCTTCAAGAGTTCCAGGAACCTGTGGGATTAGATTTGCTTCTTCAGGTGGAAGTTCATAAAGGTCCTTATCCACTGGCTCGTGTGGCTCGATGCGGTTCTTAATTCCATCAAGTCCTGCCATCAGCATTGCAGCGAAGGCTAAGTAAGGGTTTGAGGAGGCATCCGGTGCACGGAACTCGATTCTCTTAGCCTTGGGGTTTGTGCCTGTCATTGGGATGCGAATCGCTGCTGATCGGTTTCCAGCAGAGTAAACCAAGTTCACTGGAGCTTCGAAGCCTGGCACTAGACGGTGGTAAGAGTTAACGCTTGGGTTAGTGAAAGCCAGCAAGCTTGGTGCGTGTTTCAAGATTCCACCGATGTACCAGCGTGCCAGATCACTGAGCCCTCCGTAACCAGATTCGTCATAAAACAATGGCTTGCCGTCTTTCCAGAGTGACTGGTGAACATGCATACCGGAGCCGTTGTCTCCAAATAGCGGCTTTGGCATAAAGGTTGCGGTCTTACCGAAAGAGTGCGCTACGTTCTTGACGATGTACTTGAACTTCAAGATGTCATCGGCTGCGTGTAGCAAGGTGTCAAAGCGGTAGTTGATTTCTCCTTGACCTGCAGTTCCGACCTCATGGTGGCTTCTTTCAACAGACAGGCCAGCAGCTTCTAGCTCCAAAACAATCTGGTCTCGCATGTCTACATGCTGATCAACTGGTGAAACTGGGAAGTAGCCGCCTTTGTACGGAGTCTTGTTAGCTAGGTTTCCCCCTTCTTCCTGGCGCCCTGAATTCCAAGCGGCTTCTGAGCTGTCGATGAAATGATATGCAGTGTTCTGCTTGTTCTCATATCGCACGTCGTCGAATATGAAAAACTCAGCTTCTGGAGCAAAAAAAGCAGTGTCTGCTAGACCAGTTGTATTGAGGTAGGCCTGAGCTTTTTTAGCAACCTGGCGTGGGTCGCGCGCGTAGATCTCACCATTTCTTGGGTTGTAGATATCAAAAACCATAATCAGAGTTTTCTCGACTCGGAAAGCGTCTAAGTACGCGGTTGTCACATCAGGGATCAGCTGCATGTCAGATTCGTGAATTGAAGCAAAACCACGAATGGAAGAACCGTCAAAAAGTTGGCCATCGATGAAAAACTGTTCGTCAATCATTGCGGCTGGCAAGTTGAAGTGTTGTTGGACTCCAGGAAGGTCAGTGAAACGCACGTCTAGAAATTTGACGTCGTTATCCTTGATGAACTTCACAACTTCTGAGGCAGTTTTAAACATGGTGGGTTCCCTTCGGTTGACTATCCGGGCCAAAAGCTCCGATTAGCCCAAAGTCTAGCTAGGGAGATGTTTCAGCAGGTGCGTGAAATGTTTCGGGAATGTAAAACTTACATCCGGCGGCCGGGGCGCATCCGGTTTGGGTCGATTCCCTTAGGGATTGGAATATTCAGGCCAAGCCCCCCAAGGCGCTTATTCACAACTGATATCTCGGCTCTATTTAGGGTTCTTTTGAGCTTGTAGATGGTTTTAGTGAGGGCGTGCAGCTGAGTCGAGGCTGGGTCAGAGTTTACCCAAACCACTGGAATCGTCACTCCAGGGATAGCTCTTGAGACTTTTCTTTTCTCATCCTCAATTAGCTGTTTGACTCGGGCGGAGCTTCCCTCGGCAACTAGCACAACCCCTGCCTTACCTACCGCCCGGTAAACCGCGTCTCGAGACTTTGGATCTACCGCCACCGGCATATCGCTCGTTGAGTATCCACGCTTGAGGGTTGAACTCATGACTGCAGCCACAGCTCCGGGTTGGCCCGAGATACGCATAAAGGCTGCCCTTTCGGCTCGGCGGGACAGTATTGCTAAGGCGCTCAATAGTGAGAAAAGAAGTGTTGTGATTGACCACAGAAAAATAGTTAGTGGAGAGTCTCTAAAGAACAACACAATTGCCAGAACACCAACGGCCAGAGGGCCAACAAAGGCCAACACACCAGAAAGAACGAAGTTCTTGTCGGATTTAGCAGTTAGTTTGTAGACCTGCCACAGCTGCTTGATTCTTCCTGGTTCTTTTTCAACCTTGGTTTTTTTCTCTGCCATGATTTCCTTCTGGTTTATGCAACGGCCTGAGCGAAGCCATCTTTTGCCGCGGCATCGGCTAGGTGCTGGAGGTTTGGGGGGACCGGCAGGCCCTTCTTGTTCATGGACTGTGCCCAGAGTCTTCCTGCTCGATACGAAGATCTAACTAGTGGACCACTTAGAACACCGAGGTAGCCGAGAGATTCTGCCTCTTGACTTAGCTCAACAAATTCCTGCGGCTTTACCCAGCGGTTTACCGGGTGATGCTTAGGAGTGGGGCGAAGATACTGAGTAATCGTCAAAATATCTGTGCCTGCCTCAAACAGATCAACCATTGCCTGCGAAATCTCTTCTCGGGTTTCACCCATTCCAAGAATTAAGTTTGACTTAGTGACTAGTCCGTAGTCACGGGCCTGAGTGATCACGTCAAGAGAGCGGTCGTAGCTAAAAGCCGGGCGAATTTCTTTGAAGATTCTAGGGACTGTTTCTACGTTGTGGGCAAATACTTCAGGCCTTGCATCAAATACTTTCTTCAGAAGTTCTGGTTTACCGGAAAAGTCAGGAACGAGAATTTCCACTCCAGTTCCAGGGGATTTTTTGTGGATTTGCTTGATGGTCTCGGCATACAGCCAGGCACCTTCGTCAGGAAGATCATCTCTGGCAACACCAGTGACAGTTGCGTAGCGCAGCTCCATCTGTCGAACAGAAACGGCAACGCGCCTTGGCTCATCGGGATCAAAGGCAACTGGCTTTCCGGTATCGATTTGGCAGAAATCGCATCTTCGGGTGCACTGAGATCCACCAATCAGGAAGGTCGCCTCTCGGTCTTCCCAGCACTCATAAATGTTGGGGCATCCTGCCTCCTGGCAGACGGTGTGAAGGTTTTCAGACTTAACGAGTTTTTGCATGGCCTGGTATTCCGGGCCCATCTTTGCAACGGTTCTGATCCATTCGGGCTTTCGCTCTATTGGAACCGCAGAGTTTCGAGCCTCAATGCGAAGCATCTTCTTGGCGGGTTTGGTTCCAGGATCTGTCTGGGTCATGCCTCAACTTTACCAATGTCTCGAAGGCGAAGTTTGACCCGCTCAGCTGCCATCGCTGGGGTTACCAATTGACCGGTGAGGGCTGAGATTGTGCTGGTTCCGGCGTCGGCAATCCCACAGGCGACGATAGTTTCGTAAGGAGTCAGAGAGTTAGAGCAATTTAGGGCAAAGCCATGCATTGTGGTGTGTTCGGCTACCCGAATTCCTATCGCTGCTACTTTGACGTGGGTGTCTGCAAGGGGGGCCCAAACACCAGAGCGGCCAGCTACTCGCTCGGTAGCTAGGCCAAAATCGCTACAGACATCAATTAGGACTTGCTCGAGATACCGAACGTAGCCAACTACGTCGATCGGATCAGGAAGTCTCATGATTGGGTAGCCAACTAGTTGTCCAGGTCCGTGCCAAGTTAACTTGCCGCCTCGATCGACGTCAATGACGGCAGTTCCGTCTGTCGGTCGCTCGGAATCTTCAGTTCTTTTGCCGGCGGTGTAGGTGCTCTCATGCTCCAGCAGTATGACCGTGTCTGGTTTTGACCCGGAAACTACCTCTTTATGTATTTGCCTTTGGAGAGCTAGCCCTTCAAGGTATGGCACAAACTCGGGATCTAGTCCGGCAGTAAGGAATTCTGGCACATTTCCAAGTCTAAGAGTTATCCAGAGAATGATTCTTCCAACCCTTATAGCTGCGGGTTCTAGGTATTTTCAAACCCATGAGGCAACATCACCTTCGAAAACTCACGGCCCTTGGACTAACGGTAGGAAGTCCTCTGAAAAAAGTTGGACTAAGGCTTTACGAGGCGATAAATCAGCAAGGAACAGCCCAGCTTCTTTTCAGAGGGAATTTACTCGGTCCGACCTGGCCGAGCCTCAAGCACCTATTAGACCTATTCGAAATAGATTGCACAACCGTCCATGCAGGAGCCGCTTGGCTACTTTGCAATGATGACGAGCTAGTGCATCGGGTGCTTGATGAGGCGCAATCAAATTCAAGACAATGCTTTCGCGACGATGTACTAATACCGGATGTAGGTTTTGTCTCCAGCGGAATGCCAAGAAAATTCGATTTCAGATTGCTAGTTATGCCCGTTGTCATTCTTGGTCTGACTCTTACAGTCGCCGGGGCTCTGTCAATTAGACCCGATGCGCCAGTCCAGAAGGTTGAACCAACTGCAAGTCTTACTTGCGCTCTAGATCTTCCAGAGCCTGAATTCCAGGAGTGGTTCCGAGCAACTGTTTCGGGCTCGAAGGGAAAAGACTTGGATGTGATTGTCGTCCAGACCGAGCTTGGCTCTTTGAATCTAAAAGTTGATCAAGCCCTGGGTTCGACGATTCTAGTCTCGGGCTCTCTTGAGTGCAGTGACGGCAGATCAAAGGGACTTCAATTTAGAGCAGACGATTCGGCAGATGGAACTCTGGTTGAACTAGGAACTAAATTAAATCCCTAGATTGGCCTGGAAGTTTGCTTCCTCGAGGCGAGCTTTTACGTCTACTAGGTACCTAGAGGCATCGGCGCCATCGATGAGCCGGTGATCATAGCTAAGGGCTAAATAAACCATCGAGCGAATTGCAATTGATTCCTGACCGTCGTTGCCCGTAATTACGACAGGCCGCTTTTGAACAACCCCGGTGCCGAGAATTGCAACCTGCGGCAAGAAAACCACTGGAGTATCGAATAAAGCCCCTCGACTTCCGGTGTTGGTGAGGGTAAAAGTCCCACCCATCATTTCGTCGGGTTTTAATTTGTTCTCTCTGGTGCGGGCTGCAAGGTCGGCGATCTGGACAGCTATTTGCGAAAGGTTAAGGCTCGCTGCGTCTCGTATTACTGGAGTCAATAGACCTCGGTCGGTATCCACCGCAAAGCTGATGTTTTCACTCGGGTGAAAATTAATCGTGTCGCCCTCGATGGACGCGTTTAGCTTGGGGTGTGAGCGCAGCGCTTCGGCGCTAGCTAAGAAGAAAAACGGCATGAAGTTCAACTTGGTCCCGTTGGCAGCGGTGAAGCGAGCCTGAACACTCTTGCGCATTTCTGCAATTCGAGTCACGTCAACTTCAACAACGGTAGTTAGTTGAGCGGATGACACCATGGATGCAACCGCTCGCTCGGCTAGCACTTTACGGAGTCTAGACATTGGTTCGCTGGTGCCACGTTGCGCGCTCACTGGAAATGGAACATGAGCTGCTGAAGGCGTTGAACCTGATGAGCTAACACCGGAGTTAGCCGCCAAGACATCTTCCTTGCGGATTCTCCCGCCAACGCCTGTTCCTACAACGCGTGATAGGTCGATACCCGAGTCCTGAGCAAATTTTCTAACCAGCGGAGTCACATAGCCTGCATCAGTTGATGAAGACGCTGGGACAGCTGGTGCTGCTACTGGTGCGGCCACCGGAGGTGTAACTGGTGAAGCTTGAGCAATCGGGACTGCTGGTGCGGCCATCGGAGGCGCAACTGGCGCTACAGGAGCAGCTACTGGTGCTACTGGAGCAGCTACTGGTGCTGCAACGGGAGCCACAACTGGTGGGGCTGGAGCAGGCGGAGCCACAACTGAAGCAGCTTCCACCGGGGCTGCAGCCTCGGCTGCTGATTCCGATCCGGAACCGATAATTACCAGTACAGCTCCCACTTGAACCGTCTCGTCTTCTTGAACCAAGATTTGTTCGATTACTCCAGCAACTGGAGAGGGAATCTCAGTGTCGACTTTGTCGGTTGAAACTTCTACTAGTGGCTCATCGACGTTTACAGAGTCGCCTACCTTTTTGAGCCAACGGGTTACCGTGCCTTCGGTTACCGATTCGCCTAGGGCTGGAAGGACTACTGATTCGCTCATTTTGTGAACTCCTTGTTGTTAAGTCTAAAGTCTAGGCGTGGGCGTGAAGAGGCTTACCGGCCAGAGCAAGGTGTGCTTCGCCGATAGCTTCGTTCATGGTTGGGTGAGCGTGAACCAGGGCGGCGACATCTTCTGGGTAGGCTTCCCAATTCACAATTAGCTGAGCTTCACCTATTTGTTCGCCGACGCGTGATCCAATCATGTGAACTCCAACTACAGGGCCGTCCACTTTGCGAACTAGCTTAATAAAGCCGGCAGTTCCTAAAATCTGAGATTTTCCATTACCAGCAAGGTTGTATTCGTAGCTCGAAACATTTTCAGCTCCATACTTCTCTTTGGCTTTTGCTTCAGATAATCCAACGGAGGCAATCTCAGGTTCACAGTAGGTGACCTTTGGAATTCCATCCTCATCAATTACGGCTGGCTTCAAACCTGCGATGTCTTCAGCAATAAAAATTCCTTGCTGGAAACCTCGGTGAGCAAGCTGGACTCCAGGAACTATGTCACCAGCTGCGTAAACTCCAGGCAAATTAGTTTCCAGGCGATCGTTGGTTAGAACCCAACCACGATCCATCTGAAGTCCCTGCTCTTCATAGCCAAAGCCTACGGTGTTTGGTCCGCGGCCAACTGCAACGAGCATCAGCTCAGCTTCAACGCGAGTTCCATCTTCAAGAACTGCAGTCACAGAGGATTCGGTCTGCTCTACTGAGCTGAATCGAACTCCTAGTTTGAAGTCGATTCCGCGCTTGCGGTAAGCACGTTCAAGTGCCTTGGAGATAACTTCTTCCTCGTTTGGAACCAAGTGAGGAAGTCCCTCAATGATTGTCACCTCGGCACCGAATGAGCGCCAAATAGATGCGAACTCAACTCCGATTACTCCGCCACCCAAAACGATGACGCTCTTTGGCACGAATTCAAGTTTCAGGGCGTGGTCCGAAGTTATTACTCTGCCGCTAATTTCTAGTCCAGGAAGTGACTTGGAGTAGGAGCCGGTTGCAAGAACCAAGTTGGTTCCGGTGTAGTTATCACCGTTGACGGTGATGGTTTTTGGGCCAGTTAGGCGCCCTTCACCCGGAACAACAGTTATGTCCTTCGAGTTGACTAAGCCAGTAAGACCTTTGAATAGTTTGTCCACGATACCGTCTCGGTAAGTGTTGACCTTTGGCATATCGACGGAATGGAAGCTTGCGTTTATTCCAAAGTTTTCCGCCTCGCGGGTGTTGTCGGCAATTTCTGCAGAATGTAAAAGAGCCTTAGTTGGGATGCAGCCACGGTGCAGGCAAGTCCCGCCTAGCTTGTCCTTTTCGACCAGTGCAACGGTTTTTCCAAGCTGCGCTGAACGAAGGGCAGCTGCGTAACCACCACTTCCGCCGCCGAGAATTACAACGTCAAATGAGTGATCAGCCACGAATTTTTCTCCTTAGAGCGGGGTTTTAAAGGACGCTCAAGAGTTTACTACCGTTAGCTGGAAAGGTCGCGGGCGAGCTGCACCAAAGTGCGAACCGTGGCCCCGGTAGCGCCCTTGGGGGTGTGTCCGTAGGCCGAGGAGTCGTTATTGGCAGGCCCCGCAATGTCGAGATGGGCCCAGGCGGGCTTGGTGCGACCTTCGATGCCGACAAACTCTCTCAAAAACAATCCGCCAATAAGCATGCCGCCGGCACGGTTGCCAATTTTGACGTTCGCTATGTCAGCAATGTCAGAGTTTAGGAGGGGTCGAAGCTCTTCCGGTAGCGGCATGTGCCAAACTAATTCACCGGTAGTTTTGGCGGCTTCCTGCACCTTCGTTATAGCCAAGTCATCACCCATTAGTCCGGCATACCTATTACCTAGTGCAATAGTTGCGGCTCCCGTCAAAGTTGCAACATCTACCAAATAATCAGGATTCTCCTCTGAAGCCATGGACAACCCGTCGGCTAGTACCAGGCGACCTTCGGCGTCGGTGTTTAGGACCTCAACTGTTTTGCCATTTCGAATCTTGATTACGTCGTTTGGTCGAGTGGCAGTGCCAGAGGGCATGTTTTCGGCCAAGCATAACCAGGCAGTTACCTTTATGGGTAGCTTCAGCTCGGCGATGGCAATAACTGCCTGTAGACATGAAGCTGCTCCAGTCATGTCGTATTTCATACCCACCATTGACTCGGCAGGCTTGATTGAAAGACCACCGGTGTCGAAGGTTATACCTTTTCCTACCAGAGCAATGGATCGCTTGGCTCCTGTGGGCTTGTATTCCATTTTGACCAGGCGCGGTGGACGGTTAGAACCTTTACCAACGGCGTGGATTCCGCCGAGCCCTTCTGAAATTAGCTCCTTTTCTTCCCACACCTTTATCTTGATCGGCAGAGTCTTGGCAAGTTTTTTTGCCGCAAGCACCATAACCTCTGGATAGAGATCGTTTGCCGGCGCATTCACAAGGTCTCGCGTGCGATGCACCGCTGAAGTCAATATCTCAAGTTCTGTTAGCTCTAAAGCGGTCGTTTTAAGCTCGGTAATCACGGTCAGCTTCGAGAGTTTTCTCTTGTCGGCTTTGGGCTTATAGGCCAGGTAGTCGTAGTTGCCAAGATGAAAGCCCTCAATTGCCGCGAGCAGCTCTTGCTTCGATTTGAAAGGCAGGTCGATGATCACGTGCTCAACGTTGCCAAGCTCCCTGGCTACTGAGCCCATTGCTTGGCGAATTGAATCGAGCTCGGTGTCTTTACCTAAACCTACGAGGGTAATCAATGACGAGCTTGGCCCTGCTAGTTTTTTTACTGCACCCACCTCTGCCGACACACCTAGTGAGTCCAGGTTGAACAAAGACAGAAGCCTCTCATCGACGTTGTTCTTCGAGAGCTTAAGACTTTTTGCCTTGCCCTCAACTCCAATAACCGTGGCGCTTAGGCGGGAATGGGCCGGAATTGTTTGAGTGAGAGATATCTTCAGCTTTGTCATAGCCACCATGCTATTCCAGCTAGTGCTTAGAATTGAATCATGTCGAATGAGCCGCTCTACGAGTTTGAAATTGACCAAGTCGAAGTACCAGCTGGGCTTCACCTGATTGCTGGACTTACCGGGTTCACAGATGCCGGAGGAGTGTTGAATCAGTTCTCAGAGAACATCTTTGCCAATCTATCTACTTCAACAGTTTTGACTTTCAACAACGACGAGCTTCTGGACTATAGGTCCAGAAGACCAGTTATGTATTTCGAGAAGGACCACATCGAAGATTACGAGCCGGCCAGTCTAGGTCTGTACTTGGTCCACGACGAGGCCAACCAGCCGTTTTTGTTTTTACACGGCTACGAACCTGATTTTCGGTGGGAAGCTTTCACCGACGCAATTTTGCGACTGATCAAACGCCTGGCAGTCAAAGATGTGACATGGCTTCACGCAATTCCGTTTCCAATCCCTCACACCAGAGAAATTGGTGTCACCGTATCAGGGAATCGGAAGGACATCGTCAGCGAGTTGTCCGAATGGAAGCCCCAGACCCAGGTACCAGGAAACGTGCTGCACCTGCTTGAATACAAAGTTGCCCAAACGGATTTACCTATCGTGGGCTACGTGCTTCTTTGCCCTCACTACCTAGCTGATAATGACTTCCCACAAGCGGCGGTCAGCGCATTTGAGCTAGTTTCCTCGTCAACCGGTTTAGTGTTTCCAACCGATGACCTGCGAGATGACGGATCTCAATTTCTCACGAAGCTTTCAGAGCAGATCAATGAAAATACTGAACTCCAAAAGATGATTTCAACTCTTGAGCAGGGGTACCAAAACGAAGTTACTGGACCCTCACGCGCTCCAATTAGAAAACCAGTCGTAAAGCTTCCAAATGCCGAAGAGATTGCGGCCGAGTTAGAAAGCTATCTGGCATCAAGGCAAAGGAACAATCCGGAAGAATCAGACAGTTAGATCTCTTCCAGACAGTTTTTCCAGAGTAATCCAATTTTCGAGCAGGTTTTTGTCTGTGCAGACGTCTGGGATCCTTGCTTCCTTTGGCTTTCCCCAAAGCTCTAGAACCTTTGGAACCAGGTAGCAGCCCCCAGAAAGATCAGCGTTAGCCGCCGCTGCAATAATTGGTAACGCACCACTAGCCGCTGATTGAGCCAGGAACGATTCAAAAAACTTCGTACTCTTAGGACCGTAGGGCTGCGCTCTTGCAAAACCCGGGTGGGCAGCAAGAGAACTGAATCTATCTGAGCCCATACGGTTTTCAAGCTCTAACGCGAAAAGCAAATTCGAAAGTTTACTTGCGGCATAGCTTGCTCCTGGTGAATATGAGCCTCTCGAACCTGAAGGCCCCATTTCAGAAGGAGCAAACCTTGCGACTATCGAGGCAACCGAAACAACCCGAGCAGTGTCCGCTCTAAAAGGCAATAAATCGGCAGTTATGGCAAAATGACCAACGGCATTTGCGCCAAAGTGGTATTCAACTCCCGAGTCTGTCTCTGAGTAGTTTGCAAGGACCTTAGCACCAGCATTGTTTACTAGCACGTCCCAATTTCCAAAACGCGAGGAGAATGTCTTGGCAAAATTGTCAACGCTGGAAATTTGCGCTAAGTCAAGCGACAGGGTGGATAACGACCTGGAGGGAAACTCTTGCGCTAGTAGCTCAACTGCTAGTTGGCCTCTAGCTTGGTCGCGGCTTGTGATGACCACATCAAAGCCTTGAGATAGTAGCCCTCGGGCCGTTTCAAACCCTAGACCGGTGTTTGCTCCAGTAACGATGGCTAACGGCATGGTTCAAGGTTAGGTCAGGAATACAAGTGGCGATCCCATTGTTGAACCTAAGGCGCGGATGTTCAGGTAAAGCCTTTCTGGAAAACCGTGGCATAATGATAAAAGACCCAGTCAGACGGTTTTTTCCGACTTGACATGGGTCTTAGTAATGCCTGGAATCTAGTTCCAGCGAGAGGATGAAGTGGCAAAAGCACCGGCAGCTGCAAAGAAGGAATCCCGCGTCGCGGGTGGTAAAAGCCAGCCCAAAACCAAGAAGAATTCCGTTGCCAAGCCTGTTGCTAAGACCACTAAGACAACGTCTAAGGTGTCCGCAAAATCAAAAGCCTCCGCAAAGCCTTCGGCAAAGCCGACTGCAAAATCCGCAAAGGCCACCCCTGCATCCAAAGCTGCAAAGTTAAGCGCTAGTGCGAAAAACATCAAGTCCTCGAAGGGCTCTACTGGACCGGCATCCAAGGTTTCCAAGAAAGAACCAAAAGGTAAAGGCACCAAGGGCAGCGCAAATGGAAAAGCTCTAGACGATGATGAAGAAGATTTAGACGATGTTGATGAGTTGGAGTCTGTAGAAGACATCGTTGCCGATGTTGCGGAGTCAGTTGACATTACTTCCGTTGAAGTCGAAACTCCTGCTGCCGAAGAAGTTGAAGAAGTAGTAGTTCCCGGTGGCGGTTTTGTGCTTTCAAACAGCGACGAAGACGACATCCCTACCCAGAGCACAACCATCACAGGAGCAACAGCTGATCCTGTAAAGGACTACCTTAAGCAAATCGGAAAAGTTGCGTTGCTAAACGCCGAGCTTGAAGTTGAGTTAGCAAAGCGCATTGAAGCTGGTTTGTTCGCAGAGGAAAAACTCGCCGGGAAAAGAAAACTTGCCAAGGACATGGAAAGAGATCTTCGTTGGGTGGTCAAGGACGGGCAGAAAGCTAAGAGCCACCTTCTGGAAGCAAACCTTCGTCTAGTGGTGTCTCTTGCCAAGCGCTACACAGGCAGAGGAATGCAATTTCTTGACTTAATCCAGGAAGGTAACCTAGGCCTGATCCGTGCGGTTGAAAAGTTTGACTACACCAAGGGCTACAAGTTCTCCACCTACGCAACCTGGTGGATTAGACAGGCTATTACTCGTGCAATGGCCGACCAGGCTCGAACAATTCGTATTCCAGTTCACATGGTCGAGGTAATCAACAAACTTGCGCGTGTTCAACGCCAGTTGCTTCAGGATCTGGGTCGCGAGCCCACACCAGAAGAATTAGCCCGCGAACTCGACATGACTCCAGAGAAAGTTGTTGAGGTTCAGAAGTACGGACGCGAACCGATTTCACTTTCAACACCGCTTGGCGAGGACGGTGACAGCGAGTTCGGAGATCTAATCGAAGATACCGAGGCTGTAGTTCCTGCTGATGCAGTGGGTTTCACCATGTTGCAGCGGGAACTAGAGCGCATTCTTCAGTCGCTCCACCCTAGGGAAGCCGGCGTTATTAAATCCCGCTTTGGCCTTGGCGACGGCGTTCAGAAGACCCTAGACCAAATCGGTGAAGAGTTTGGTGTCACTCGTGAGCGAATCAGGCAGATAGAGTCCAAGACCATGTCTAAACTGAGGCACCCGTCACGCTCCCAAATGCTGCGTGACTATCTAGACCAGTAGCTACTCGTGAGGCTCTTTCTTGCAGTTCTAATTGGCAAAGCAATTCGTGTTGTGGCCAAACTGCGAGGCGGTGGTTCAGCACTGCCAGGGCGAATTGCACTGATGATTGAGCCAAAACTAATACAAAAGACTCTTGGCTCACTCGCCCACGGAGCAATTTTTGTTTCTGGATCCAATGGCAAAAGCACTACAACTGCTTTGATCACCGGCACCTTGGCCTCTCAGGGGTTAGAGGTGTTCAGCAACCCTTCTGGTGGAAACATGCCACAGGGCATCGGCTCGGCAGTGATTGGACAAGTTTCGTGGCGCGGGAATCTAAGTGCCGATGTTGCGGTCCTGGAAGTAGATGAAGCCTATGGCCAAGTTCTTTCTCCCTTTATAGCCCCTAGCTGGGTAGTACTGACAAATATTCAAATTGACCAGCTAAATCGTTTTTTCGAACCAGATCGTGTTTACTCAATGTTGCATTCGGCTGCTGCAGCCGCAACGCATGGCGTGGTTATTAACGGCTCGGATGCAAATCTTGTGGACCTGGCACTTGAACTAGTCGATAAGCAGGTGGTGCAAGTTTCAGTCTCCGAAAAAGCCCTATCTAAGTGGCCAGTTGGGGCTTTGGCGGCTCCAAGATTCGGAAAGGGCGAAGCGGTAAATTCGATTCCCGTTGCTGTTCAAGTTCTGGACGAAGTCGATGGGGTTGCCCTGCTAGCCCTTGGAGATGACACGTTCCAGGTTCAGCTACCTGGCAAGGGCCTGCACTTCGCAATTGACACCGCTTTAGCGTTTGCAGTCGCCAAGCAAATTCTTGATGAATCATTCGATGTGTCCGCTGCTAGCAGCGCTATCGCAGGCCAAGAAACTGTTTATGGCCGCGGTGAAATTGCAAAGTATCTCGGGGTGGAAATTCAGATCCTTATGATGAAAAACCCGGCCAGCCTGCGGGCGACTTTAGTTGCCATGGAGAATCCCGAGACTGAAATCTGGATTGCCATGGACGAAGGAACCCCCGACCCTTCATGGATTTATGATATTGATTTGTCGCGAATTTCTGCCGTGCGCACTATTTCCGGCTCACGTGCCTGGCACTGGGCCACAAGACTTAGCTATGCAGGAATTCCAGTTTCCAATGTCCAGCCCGACAGTAAAAAGGCATTGAGCGAATACGTACGCTTCCTAAAAGAGAACGGTAAGCGCGGAACTTTGCTCACCAACTACGAGCAGATGATGGCTATTAGAAAACTGATGGGTTATCTGGATTTGGAAAGTGGAAAATGACAGTCACCTTTTTGCATCTTTTTCCACAACAGCTTGGACTAAATGGCGAGACAGGGAACCTTGACTGCCTAGTGAAGCGTCTTCAATGGTCTGGCATTGAGGCTAGGGTAGTGGTCTTTGACGGTTCTTCCTCTATCCCAGAAAACATAGATGCAGTTTTTATCGGTTCTGGAACCTTAGCCGGTGCCTTGGAGGCTCTTGAGCGTCTAGGGGACCAACAGGGTCGTTTACGCGAGTTGGCTTCAGAAGGTGTACCGTTTTTTGCCCTTGGGTTGGGTTGGGAAATTCTCGGGGAGAGTATTCAGCTTTTGGACGGAAAGCTGATTACAGGATCGGGAATTTTCCCATCCAGAAGTGTCAGAACAAAAGAACGCGCTTCTGCGGAATGCTTTGGTTTTGACGACTTCGATAATCTCACGACTGGTTACGCAAACCACTCGGCTGAGATTGAGCTTTTCGAGGGAGTACATCCGCTGATTCAACTAAAAGCGGGTTTCGGTAATAGTTCTATGTCTTTTGCAGGACTAAGGCCCAGTGAAGGACTGATTGCGGGCAATCTAATGGCTTCGAGGTTGAATGGTCCGCTGCTGCCACTTAACCCACACCTGGCAGATCAATTCCTTGATTTAGTTAGCAAGAAGTCCCGGTTTAGCTATCGCCAGGAAAGTAAAGAAGCCGAGAAGGCAGATAGTTATGCCACAAGGGCACGAATTGAACTAAGCCAGCGCCTAGCGCGCTAGAAGCTTGTCTGTTTCGTCTAACCAACCCTTTGCAATAGGTTCTAGTTTTTCCTTGTTGGCCTTGCCGTGGTGGGCACAAAACAACAACTCTCCGGTGGCAAGGGAGACCCGAATGTAAGCCTGGGCTCCACAAACATCGCAGCGGTCTGCCGCTTTCAAGGTGCCGCCTGGATTCTGCTCGGTTGCTTCAACTGGTTGCATGTGTGATTCCCTTCTGAAGTAATCTCAACACACACCGAAGACTATTTAGTCCATTTAGCACCTGTTTTCGCTAAAAGCGAAGTATTTTCACATGCCTAGAGTGTTGGAGTAAGGGAAAAGCTCGGGTGAGCTTACGATTTCAAGGTGGCAAATGAAGACTATTCGGCAAGGCACCTATCGGTCCTAGAGGGCTTAGAGGCTGTTCGTAAGCGTCCGGGCATGTACATCGGTTCGACAGATGGTCGAGGTCTCATGCACTGCCTATGGGAAATCATCGACAACAGCGTGGATGAAGCTCTTGCCGGGCATGGTAAAAAAGTCTCCATCGAGCTCCACAAAGACGGCAGCGTTACTGTGGAGGACGATGGCCGAGGTGTCCCAGTTGATATTGAACCCAAAACGGGACTGTCTGGCGTCGAGGTGGTTTTCACAAAACTCCATGCCGGTGGAAAGTTCGGATCCGGATCATATGCAGCTTCCGGCGGTTTGCACGGTGTTGGCGCGTCGGTTGTAAACGCTCTTTCGGAGAGGCTTGACGTCGAAGTAGACCGAAATGGTCAAACTTACGCGATGTCATTTCGGCGCGGGGAGCCCGGGATTTTTGATGACAAAAAGGAAATTGGGCCAGCCAGCAGCTTTAAGCCCTTCCTAAAAAAGAGTGAACTCCAGGTCCTGGGAAAAGTTGCCAAGAACAAGACTGGAACTCGAGTTCGATACTGGCCAGACCCACAGATTTTCGTAAAGGAAACATCCTTTGACCTTAAGGAGCTTGAGGATAGAGCGAGGCAAACAGCTTTCCTGGTACCCGGATTTTTGATTAGCGTCAGCGACAAGCGCGGCGCTAAGGCGTCGAAACAGGAATTTAAATTCGAAGGGGGCATCTCAGAGTTTGTTAGCTTTTTGGCTCCAGACACGGCAGTCACGTCCGTCTGGCGACTGCGCGGTGATGCCGAGTTCACTGAGACAGTCCCCGTCCTAGATAAAAAAGGCAACATGGTTTCAACCGAGGTCACCAGAAACTGCGAGGTCGACATCGCGCTTCGCTGGGGGACTGGCTACGAGACCAACTTCAGGTCTTTCGTGAACGTAATTTCTACCCCCAAAGGCGGAACACACGTCTCCGGTTTTGAACAAGGTGCGGTCAAGGCAATTCGCGCTGAGATTGATGCCAACTCCAGAAAACTTAAACTCGGAAATGACAAAGTGGAGAAGGAGGACATTCTTGCCGGTCTCACGGCTGTTGTTGCAGTCAGACTTGCGGAGCCACAGTTTGAAGGTCAAACCAAAGAAATCTTAGGAACACCAGCTGTAAAAAACATCGTCTCGGCAATTGTCGCCAAGCGCTTGAACGAACGACTGAAATCCACCAAACGTGACGATAAGACGCAGTCCGCACTGGTTCTGGAAAAAATCGTTGCCGAAACGAAAGCAAGGGTGTCTGCTCGCAGCCACAAGGAAACTCAGCGTCGCAAGAATGCCCTAGAGAGCTCTTCGCTACCCAGCAAGTTGGTTGACTGTAGAACTTCGGAGACCGAAGTTTCTGAACTTTTTATCGTCGAGGGTGACTCCGCGCTTGGTACCGCCAAGCTTGCTCGAAACAGCGAGTATCAAGCCCTACTTCCAATTCGTGGAAAGATTCTGAATGTTCAAAAGGCATCGGTGGCTGACATGCTTTCTAACACCGAGTGCGCATCGATTATTCAGGTGATCGGAGCAGGTTCTGGTAGGAGCTTTGAGTTAGAAGCCGCACGCTACGGCAAAATAATCCTGATGTCGGATGCTGACGTTGATGGCGCTCACATTCGAACATTGTTGCTTACCTTGTTTTTCCGATATATGAGACCGTTGGTTGAAGCTGGTCGTGTCTACGCTGCCGTTCCTCCGCTGCACCGGGTGACAGTAATCAATCCAGGGTCGAAGTCAAATGAGCACATCTACACCTATTCGCAGGCCGAGCTAGAAAAATTATTGTCAAAGCTAAAGACAGCCAAAAAGAGCTACCAAGAGCCAATTCAGCGATATAAGGGTCTTGGTGAGATGGATGCCGAACAGTTAGCTGAAACAACCATGGACCGATCAAAACGAGCCCTTAGAAGAGTGACAGTAAAAGACGCTGAGGCTGCCGAGAAAGTCTTTGAGCTTCTTATGGGTAATGAAGTAGGCCCGCGCCGCGATTTCATCATAGATTCGGCTGACATCCTTGAGCGCGAGAGAATTGACGCCTAACTTCGGCCGATGTAGCTAATGGCTGGAGCAACAGCTCCTGAGGCATCACGTTTTTGAAGTTCATAGTCCATGGCGATTACCTTTCCTTTGGAGTCCAAAAGCTGGAAACTTTCAGGTCCTACATAGCCCAAAACAATTTGATTTTGTCCTCTAATAAACTTTTGGCATCTCACGCCGCCGGTTGCTCGGCCCTTTTTTGGGAACTCGGCAAGCTTCGAAACTTTCATCCCACCACCGTCTGTTCCCGGCAAAGATGCGGAGCTATTGGCGATAGTAAGGACTACGTTCTTCTCCTTGGGCTTTATAACTCCGAAGTAGATAACTTCACCCTCGGTTTTGATTCCCGCTATCCCCGCTCCGTTTATGCCTTGTGGCCTAACAGCCTTGGCGTCAAAGCGAAGTAGCTGGGCGTCGCTGGTGATGAAAACCAGCTCATCGGTATCTGAAGCAATAGCTGCACCGACAAGCTTGTCTCCATCTTTCAAATTTATGCATGAAAAATCAGGCTTCTGCGGCAAGTCGAGAGAAACTCGCTTTACGATTCCGGAGGTTGTCCCAAGTGCGACAACAACTTTTTCGTCAACTGGGAACACGCCAAGCACCCGCTCCTTCTTTCCCAGTCCTAGAAATTCCGCTGATGCCGTTCCAGAGTTATGCATTGCGTAGCCACCGACTGGGATGTCACCAACGTGAGTGCGGAGCATTCTTCCCAAATCTGTCACAAACACAACATCACTTCTAGTTGTCGTGGCAAACCAATTTCGGTACCCGTCTTTCCTAGACGCTGGCTCCTTGCTGTCTTCAGACCTAAACACTCTGCCCGCTGGGGTTAGAGTTATTGCCGAGGGGGAGTCGGTGAGCTCAGCATTAACTAGTTTCTTGGTAGACGCCGGGACAATGGCTTGCTCACCTTCGGCCTGAAGAGAAGTTCTTCGGTCATCTCCGTAGTTTTTTGCTACCTCTTCGAGCTCGGTAGCGACAAGATCCTTTAGTATCTTGTCGCTCTTTAGAATCTTTTCAAGCTCAGCAATTTCGACCAAAAGCTGCTTCTTCTCATTTTCAAGCTCTAGCTTGGAAAACTTTGTGAGTCTTCGCAGGCGAAGCTCAAGGATGTATTCAGCCTGAATGTCACTCAATTTGAATTTGACCATTAGTTTGGTTTTAGCTTCTTGGACTTCCTCCGAGCTACGGATTATCTGGATAACCTCGTCAATGCCAACAATCGCAAGGAGCATTCCTTCAACCAAATGAAGCCTTGCTTGCCTTTTACCTAAACGATTCTCACTTCGACGTCTAATAACGATAATTCGGTGAGCTAAGTACACGCCCAGTAAGTCTCTTAGCCCAAGAGTTTGAGGCTGTCCGTCAACCAAGGCAACGTTGTTGATGCCGAAGCTATCTTCCATTGGCGTATAGCGATACAACAGATCGAGCACCACTTGAGGGTCAAATCCAGTTTTTAACTCAATAATCAACTTGAGACCATTGGTGCGGTCGGTTAGATCAATAACGTCAGAAATACCCTGCAGCTTCTTGGAGTTAACGCCCTCCTTAATCTTTTCGATAACTTTCTCTGGCCCTACTAGGTAGGGAAGTTCAGTCACCACCAATCCAAGCTTCCTTGGGGCAACGGACTCAACGCTTACTCGCGCCCTGGTCTTGAAAGATCCTCGGCCAGTTTCGTAAGCTTCCTTAATGCCCTCTCCAACCATGATGATTCCACCGTTTGGAAAATCAGGTGCCGGGACGATTGCCATTAAGTCATCGAGCGTGGCCTTTGGTGTTCTGAGAAGGTAAACGGCGGCCTTGACGACTTCTCTCATGTTATGCGGCGGCATATTGGTTGCCATGCCTACGGCGATACCGGAAGCCCCATTTACTAGCAGATTAGGAAAAGCAGCCGGTAACACCTCGGGTTCGGATAGCTGAGCGTCATAGTTGGGTTTGAAGTCAACGACGTCCTCACTCAAGCCTTCGTTCATGACAAGGGCAGCCGCCGATAACCGAACCTCTGTGTAGCGAGCTGCGGCTGGGCCGTCGTCTAGGGAGCCGAAGTTTCCATGTCCGTCTATAAGAGGAACGCGTAATGAAAATGGTTGGGCCATGCGAACCAGAGCATCGTAGATTGCACTATCGCCGTGAGGGTGAAGCTTTCCCATAACCTCACCGGTGACACGAGCAGACTTTACATGCCCACGGTCGGGACGAAGCCCCATCTCACCCATTTGGTAAACGATGCGCCTATGGACTGGCTTTAGCCCATCTCTGGCGTCAGGCAAAGCCCTGGAGTAAATAACGGAGTAAGAGTACTCAAGGAACGAATCCTCCATCTCCTTGGAAAGGTCGATGTCAAAGATTCGCTCAGGAACTTTATCGATTTGTTCTTTGGCCATGGTCTTCCTGTTGCTGTGGCAAACTTAGATTCGATGCTACCTTCTGTACCAAAATCATTTGGGAGGCTTTCCGAAGCTAATCTCAGCGCATTCCTAGCGCTCGACGGCCATAACAATCCGCTTGGGTTACCAACGCGGCAAAGCTACGTTGTGATTCTCATTGATGGCCTTGGGGTAGCCAACATAAAAGCGGCAGGGGCTCACGCGGCTTTCTTGAATAGGAAGCTTTCGGAATCGAAGACACTCTTCTCTGGCTTTCCTACCACTACCGCCTCAAGTCTTGCCAGTCTTGCCACCGGAAAAAATAACGGCACACATGGATTCATCGGTTATCGCGTGTTCGACCGTTCTAAAGCCCGCGCCATAAACCTATTGAATGATTTGGGCGACGAGTTTCCCCCAAGGCTTTACCAAGACCTAGAAACCATATCCGAGCAAGCATCCACAAAGGGCCTAAACGTGATAACCGTTGGGCCAGCTGAGTACGCTGAAAGTGGTTTTACCAAAGCCACCACTCCGACTGCAAAGTACATTGCGGGTAAAACAATAGAGCAACGTTTTGAGCTGGCCAAGCGCGAGCTGTCGACTCCAAGATCATTAATCTATTTGTATGTTCCCGAACTAGATCAACTAGCTCATAGGTTTGGGTCAAATTCAACTAAGTGGCTTGGGACCATTGAAGAATTGGATTCCATAGTTTCGAAATTCACCAAGGCTCTCCCCAAAGGCGCAGGGGCAATTCTTACAGCAGACCACGGCGTAATTGATGTCCCCAAATCAAGCCACGTCTTTTTGGAGCAGTACTCAGCTTTTGAGGATCTACTGATGATCGGAGGGGACCCTAGGGCTGGTTACCTTTATTTCAATGAAAATGTTGATCTCCAAAACAAAAGAGATTCATTAGCCACACAACTCATTGGATTAGTGGATGTTGTGACGGTCGAGGAATTAGTTAGTGCTGGCTGGCTAGACCCGCTCTCAGAAGCTGCAAGTCGGGTGGCGCCGGATCTAGTGCTGCTTCCAAAAGGCGAACGAGTGATTTACCACCGAGGATTTGCAAAAACCAAATCGCTGGAAATGATTGGACAGCACGGCGGCATGAGTAAAGCTGAGTGGGAAATTCCCCTACTTGTTTTTTAGCGAACTGAGTTCTACGAGTCCTCGGTCTTGGTACCGAAAACAATCTGATCCCAACTAGGAATTGATGCTCGTCCTCGTTTCGGGGAAGCTTGCTGCGGGCTCACAACCGGCGCAGGTGTTGGCTCTGGTTCGATTTGAATCTCGGTCCGAGCCTCGGGTTCGAGATCTTGAATAGGAGTTGGGACAGGGTTGAAGTCGGTTTCGTAGAAGCTCTCATCTGGCAGCTCCACAATTCGAAGCCCCTCGGTGGGTGGGTGAGGGTCAAGAGTTTCAACAGACTCCCTCGAGCTCCTTTTTTTCCGCAGAGCTTCTAAAAGATCAGCGGTGTCCGACATCGCGGGTTCATCTTGATCTCCAGCCGTGACAATCAAAGGCTTAAAGGCCGTTGGCATGGTTGCAGCCAAATCCACAGTCTCTTCAAGGCTTTGAGTTAGACCAGTTGGCTCGGTTGCTACTTTTCGAAGTCTTGGGGCTTGCGTGGTCAATCTATCGTTCGAAGACAATGCGATTGCGACGTCGTTTTCAGGCGCAAGAGCAAGCCTTTTCGGATCGTAGGTCCAGGTTGCCTTTTTAGTTTCGCCATTGATTTCAAATGCACAGTAAATGTAAAAGCCGTGCTCAGGGGCCTTCATAGCCGACCATCGTTCGATGCCGGCTCCGCTGGCGACAAGCCTGGATTTAATAATGTCCCCAAATTCCCGGGCGGCAGGTTCATTAAATCGATCTCCCGCAATTTCTAGCCTCACGGTTAGGGCGTTGAGTACCGCGTGCGTTAGCTCGTCAAGAACAGGTTGTGCGAACTTACGGACGTACTCTTCGGGGGCGCCACTGGCGGCAATTACATCCTCTATAGAACGCCCTACCCTGATTTCTTCTTGAATCTGTCTAGGAGTGATGGTTGGAGCGTCTAGCCGGTCTGTGGAATCGCCCTTGCTGGCTCGCCTTACAGCCTCGTCCACAAGCAGCCTATATCGCTGCCCCTCGGAATCCTCAAGCAATAGGAAATCGCCCTCCGAACCCAAAAACTTTATGTCTTTCATGGCCTTTATCTCCTAGTTTCCAAGTGTGCCAGTATGAGACCAGCCAAACCCGTCAATACACGGGGGTTTTACAGGAAATTCCCGCTGTGTCGGTTTGCTATTGACGGGATTTTGTTGGACACTACTAGCGCTTACAGTACAACCGAAGGGTCCAACGATGGCAACCGATTACGACGCACCTAGAAAAGCTGACGATGACACTGAGTCCATCGAGGCAATTAAAGAGCGTGGCCCAGCTAAGACCGGCGCCTCGGACACTGAGGTAGACGACTCTGGCGACTCGTTTTCAATACCCGATGTAGTTTCGGAAGACCTAGAGGTGGTGGTTTTGCCGCCGCAGGATGACGAGTTCACTTGCTCTAGTTGTTTTATTGTGAAGCACAGATCTTTGGTTTCCAGAAAGACCAAGAACGGACCAATCTGTTCAGAATGTGACGTTTAGGTCCTCGAGTTTAAAACGATAACCAACTGAGCTGGTTTTCTTGTTGAGATAATCCAATACGGTGTTGGGTCTTGTGGGTCGTCAATGTCAATTTTGACAGCCGTTTTTACAGTGCCCTGAAAAACTTTGTAGGAAGCTGGATTCAGACCTGGCCCACGTTCATAAAATATTTCCTCTTTTGGTACTTCACGAATTTTGCCCAGTAGTGACCGTGGAATCCTAGCCCGCCCGGCTGCAAGATGTGTGCCACTGACTTGAATGACGGGAGCGAAAAAGAACAAGGCTAGCCAAATCCCGAACACAAGAACCGCTCCAAGTACCAGTCCAATACGAAAGTCAAATGGTTCTGAAACTAAAGTTATGGCGGGCAGTAGAGCTGTGGTGGCAGCAAAAGTTCCGAAGTTTGGCCTAACCCGTTCTCGGTATATGACAGGCTCCATCGGATTTAGGTCGGACACGGTTTCTAGATTACGCTGTGTTGTGATGAATGAAGTTCCAGTTCTAATAACAGCTCCTGCGGGCTTTGAGCCGCTCTATGCTAAGCCTGGCGATGCTGGAGCCGATCTTAAATCAACGATTGCAGTCACCCTGCCGGCTCGTTCAAGAGCTCTTGTGCCTACCGGAGTGTCGATTGCTCTACCTGCAGGTTATGTTGGACTTGTCCATCCTCGGTCAGGACTTGCAATAAAACACGGAATCACGGTTTTGAATACCCCAGGAACTATTGATGCCGGATATCGAGGCGAGATAATGGTGATTTTGTTTAACAGCTCCGAAGTGGATTTCGAAGTGGCCGCTGGGGACCGAATCGCACAACTACTTATTCAGTCAGTAGAGACAGCAAAGTTTATTGCGGTTGAGAATCTACCTGCGAGCGAGCGAGGCGAAACCGGATTCGGTTCGAGTGGTCGAGCCTAAATGGTCGAATACGGAAATTTCAAGTCGGCGCCAGTAGATCGAACGACAGCCGGGCCATTTGATTCCAGCGAAGTTATACAATTGCGTCCATCAATTGATTTTGGAGCTTTACAGCTACCGATTCGCGAGGACGTCAGCCTAAAACTTGAGGTTGCCGAAGCTTCCAGTCGCATCGTCGCTCTGACTGTTGATCACCAAGGATCGACGCTTCAGTTGCAGGCCTTCAGCGCGCCAGGCAGTGAGGGAATTTGGCACGAGATTCGGCAAACTCTCGAGCAGTCCATTCAATCCCAAAACGGAAAAACTGAAACTGTGGTTGGTCCGTTAGGGCCAGAGCTGAACGCTCAGATACCAAACCGCGGTGGTGGTTTTCGATTAGCCAAGTTCATTGGAGTTGACGGACCGAAGTGGTTTCTGCGCGGAGTAATTTCAGGGCTTGCACTCTCAGACCCTCTCGCCATGACTTACATGGTTGACATCTTTCGGTCTGTTGTTGTGATGCGTGGCAATTCGCCGATGCCACCAAAAGAATTACTTCAGTTGACGGCTCCAGCTGGTTCGAAGCAGGTCAATCCCTAATGTCGAACGAGGAGCTTCGCGATTCAGCTGCAAAAAGGCTTGGTATATCGTCCGATAACGGCAATCTTAAGTTTGATCGCAAGTCACTACTTGCTGGCATGGGCGGTTGGCTTGGGGTTATAGAAACAATCCTGCCGAGTGTGCTTTTTGGAACAAGCTTTGCAATCAGCGGCCAGGCACTTACATCCGTAATCATGGCGGGAGGCACCTCGGCGATATTTATTCTCTATCGATTAGTCACCCGAAAGTCTGCTTCAAGTGCTTTGATAGGAGCATTTGCCGTGGGTTTCGCAGCATGGTTAGCACTTCGCGAGGGCGGCCAAGCGGTGGACTACTTTATTCCGGGCTTTATCACTAATGCCGCATATGGAACTGTCCTTCTCATCTCGATTCTGGTGCGCTGGCCAGTTATTGGGGTTTTGGTTGAGTTGCTTCGTGGGCACGACATGAGCTGGCGGAAAAATCGAAGGGTTTTGACAATCTATTCGGCAATAACTGCATTCTGGGTAGGTTTTTTCAGTTTAAGGTTAGTTGTTCAGTTACCTCTTTATTTTTCGCATAACACTGAACTGCTAGCCACCGCCAGGGTGGCAATGGGTCCTCCGCTCTATGCATTAGTGATTTTAAGCACCTGGCTTATGCTTCGTGCCACAGTTTTGAAGCCCCGATAGGGATGGTATTTTGGTTGGAGCGGAGTTCGAAGAACCCTGCGGATCTAGGGAGTAGTCAATGTCAAAGGTAGACAGTTTCGGCGTCAGTCGTGAGCTCAAGGTGGCGGACAAGAATTACCGCATCTTCGACATAAGCAGGCTCGATTCCAAGTCCCTTCCTTACAGCCTGAAAATTTTGCTTGAGAACCTTCTCCGCACCGAAGACGGAGCCAACGTTACTGCCGCACACATTCAGTCCATTGTGGACTGGGACCCAAAGGCCGAGCCGGACACCGAAATACAATTCACTCCAGCCAGGGTAATCATGCAGGACTTTACTGGAGTGCCTTGTGTGGTCGACCTTGCCACCATGCGTGAAGCAATGGTTGATCTAGGTGGAGATCCAAAGAAGATTAACCCACTGGCACCCGCTGAACTTGTAATTGACCACTCGGTGGTAATAGACGTGGCTGGGTCCGCGGACGCGTTTGAACGAAATGTGGAATACGAATACCAACGAAACGCTGAACGCTATCAGTTTCTACGCTGGGGCCAGATGGCCTTTGATGACTTCAAGGTAGTTCCACCGGGCACAGGAATTGTCCACCAGGTAAACATTGAGTACCTGGCCAGAACAGTTATGACTCGAACAGTCGACGGCGTCCTCCAGGCCTATCCCGACTCCTGCGTCGGAACCGACTCTCACACCACAATGATTAATGGTCTCGGTGTACTTGGTTGGGGGGTTGGTGGCATTGAAGCCGAGGCCGCAATGCTCGGGCAACCAGTTTCTATGCTGATTCCAAAAGTCGTGGGATTCAAGCTGACTGGCCAAATCCCAATGGGGGCCACAGCCACCGACGTTGTCCTAACCATCACCGAGATGCTTCGCAAGCATGGGGTGGTCGGCAAATTCGTCGAGTTTTATGGTGCTGGAGTTTCGTCGGTACCGCTAGCAAACCGCGCAACCATTGGCAACATGAGTCCAGAGTTTGGATCGACTGTGGCTATTTTCCCTATTGATGCTGTGACCCTGGACTACCTGCGCTTCACAGGTAGACCAGAACAGGAGATTGCACTTGTTGAGGCTTATAGCAAGGCACAGGGCTTCTGGCATGATCCAGCTATCGAGCCTCGCTATAGCGAATACATCTCACTAGATCTGTCGTCTGTCGTTCCATCGATAGCCGGACCAAAGCGTCCCCAAGACCGCATCGAGCTTTCAGCTTCCAAACGCAAGTTCTCCGAAGACATAAAGGCTTACGCGTCCGTGTCCTCGAATCCAGCCCAGGTAAAAGGTAAACAGTTCCAGATGGACCACGGACACGTGAGCATCGCCTCAATTACTTCATGCACCAACACCTCGAACCCTTCGGTGATGTTAGCCGCTGGGCTTTTGGCAAGAAAGGCAGTGGCTCGCGGCCTCAAGTCAAAGCCGTGGGTTAAAACCTCACTGGCTCCAGGATCAAAAGTTGTTACCGACTACTACGACAAGTCTGGGCTTACCACAGACCTTAACGCACTCGGATTTCAGCTAGTGGGTTACGGCTGCACCACCTGCATTGGAAATTCTGGCCCATTAGATCAGGAGATCTCTGACGCCGTGAATGCCAACGACTTAGCGGTTACAGCGGTTCTGTCGGGAAACCGAAACTTCGAGGGTCGTATCAACCCTGACGTGAAGATGAATTACTTAGCCTCCCCTCCTCTGGTTATTGCTTACGCACTTGCAGGAACCATGGATTTCGACTTTGAGAAGGACTCCCTCGGCACAGGTACTGACGGGTCGGAAGTTTTCTTGAAGGATATATGGCCGACGCCAGCCGAAGTCCAGGAGACCATGGACTCTTCCATCAATTCCGGAATGTTTACCAAGCAATACGCAGGAGTGTTCGAAGGTGACCAGCGATGGCAGTCCTTGGAGACACCAACGGGAGACACTTTCGCTTGGGACGCCAAGTCCACTTACGTCAGGAAGCCTCCCTATTTTGAGGGAATGACAATGGACCCAACTCCCGTAAAAAGTATCTCGGGTGCAAGAGTCTTAGCGAAGCTAGGGGATTCTGTGACTACCGATCACATAAGCCCCGCTGGATCGATTAAGGCGGACTCACCTGCCGGGCAGTATCTAACCGACCATGGTGTTTCGAGAGTGGACTTTAATAGCTACGGATCAAGACGTGGGAACCACGAGGTTATGATCCGTGGAACTTTTGCAAACATCCGACTTAGGAACCAGTTGCTTGAAAACGTTGAGGGTGGATTCACTCGGGATTTCACTACAAGTGATGGTGCCCAATCATCAATTTATGGTGCAAGTCAGAACTACCAGTCTCTTGGCACTGCACTTGTGATTCTGGCTGGGAAAGAATATGGCTCAGGGTCCTCAAGGGACTGGGCAGCAAAGGGAACAAGCCTGCTTGGGGTTCGAGCAGTCATAACCGAAAGCTTTGAGCGAATTCACCGAAGCAACCTGATTGGCATGGGAGTTCTTCCGTTGGAATTCCCTGTCGGTGCATCAGCTGACAGTCTCGGGCTAGATGGAACTGAGATCTTCGAAATTGAAGGAGTCGAGCAGCTAAATCAAGGCAAGACTCCTAAAACCCTCAAGGTCACCGCCGCCCCATCCGAACACTCAGCATCTGGGAAATCGACGATAATTTTTGACGCGGTTCTAAGAATTGACACCCCGGGAGAGGCTGATTATTTCAGGCACGGCGGCATTTTGCAGTACGTCCTCAGGTCTTTGGTGTCAGCGTAGGAATACTTGAAGCTACAGAGAAGTTGGAATTGAAATGGCTGTTCTAGATTCGATCAATGGTCCTGCGGATCTAAAGCAACTGTCTCATAAGCAGTTAGTCGCGCTTGCCCAAGATGTGAGGGATTTCTTGATTGCCAAGGTAGCTAAGACCGGTGGTCATCTGGGACCTAACTTGGGTGTGGTTGAAACCACAATTGCTATACACAAAGTCTTTGACTCCCCAAGAGACAGCATCGTCTTTGACACAGGTCATCAGTCCTACGTTCACAAAATTCTAACTGGTAGAAAAGATTTTGATTCCCTTCGTCAAAAGGACGGCCTTGCAGGATATCCGCAACGGTCGGAGTCCAAGCACGACATTGTTGAAAGCTCTCACGCTTCGTCATCTTTATCTTGGGCGGATGGAATCGCAAAGGCCTATAAGCTAACCGAGCAAAACGACCGATATGTAATTGCAGTGGTTGGAGACGGGGCTTTAACTGGTGGGATGACATGGGAAGCATTGAATAACATCTCTGACGACAACGACCGCAAACTCGTGATTGTAGTGAATGACAATGGACGATCCTACGCCCCTACTATTGGAGGTCTCGCAAGATACCTAAATGGCATCCGAACGGAAAAGTTTTATCGCAGGATGTATCGATTCAGCAAGAAAGTATTTTTCAAGTTTGGAACTGTCGGCCGTATGGCTTACTCAACCCTTCGTGGCGCCGGAAAGGGCTTGCTGGGGTCATTTGCACCAAAGGGCATGTTTCCAAACCTGGACTTGAAATACATTGGACCAGTAGACGGTCATGACCTCCATGCAATGGAGGCTGCTCTTCGCCAAGCAAAGAAGTACGCCAACCCCGTGCTCGTGCATGCCATCACTCAAAAAGGTAAGGGATATGATCCAGCCGTAAGTGACGAAGCAGATCAATTCCACGCCGTGGGCCAAATCGACCCTGGCACTGGTAAGGCTGTTGGCTCTTCAGGCAAGCGATCTTGGACCGCTGTTTTCGCCGATGAAATTGTTGAGATAGCAGGTCGCGACAAGTCCGTGGTTGGAATAACCGCCGCAATGCTAATTCCTGTTGGCATGCACAAGTTCGCAGCCAGGTATCCAGATCGAGTGTTTGATGTGGGAATTGCCGAGCAACATGCTGTGACATCTGCAGCGGGAATGGCTTTCGGGGGACTGCACCCGGTTGTTGCAGTTTATGCAACCTTTATGAACCGAGCCTTTGATCAAGTACTTATGGATGTAGCGCTGCAC
>CAEZVM010000007.1_pt1 | contig 42678 bp, 37 predicted proteins | sample 7264751 | NCBI WGS metagenome assembly CAEZVM01 (sample SAMEA6813857, study PRJEB35770) | uncultured Rhodoluna sp. | biome: Freshwater; feature: Freshwater reservoir; material: water | place: Czech Republic | collected 2017-05-23 | depth 0.5m m | reverse complement strand
GCTTCCGAAAATCTCAGCTCTAGTTAGCAAGGTGCCCGAGGCCTACAGCTACCTAGCCGAATCCATTGATGCCTGGCCTAAGCAGGCAGAACTTGCCAAACTGATTGAGAAAGTTGGCTACCAATCTGTTGAATTCAGGAATCAAAGCCTTGGCATTGTTGCTATCCATACTGGAACTAAACCAGAGAAAGCTAACTAATGCCCAAAACCTCGCTGCCGAAACAGCTTCGCAAGGTTGCTGACAAGCAGCTCATTGCCAAGCTTGAAGCTGGCCTGGAGAGGGTTGAGGAGCAGCTCATTGAAGCTGTGAAGCACACCGACCCAATTGCCAAGGTCACCACTCGGCACCTAATTGACGCTGGCGGCAAAAGAATTCGCCCAACTTTGGTTCTCTTGTGCGCCCAGCTTGGAAATCCATCTGAAGAACAAGTCATTCAAGCCGCAGTAGTTGTTGAGCTCACGCACATCGGAACTTTGTACCACGACGACGTCATGGATGATGCTCCTCGAAGAAGAGGTGTAGAAGCAGCTCACGAGATTTGGGGCAACAACATCGCAATCCTGACCGGCGACCTCTTATTTGCAAGAGCCTCCCAGCTTGTATCTAAGCTCGGTCAGAAGGCATTGACTTTACAGGCGGACACCTTCGAAAGACTTTGTCTTGGTCAGCTACATGAAACTGTTGGTCCTCAGGAAGGTGAAGATCCAATTGATCACTACCTGAGTGTTCTTGCCGACAAAACCGGCTCACTAATTTCTGCGTCTGCTGAGCTTGGAGTTTTGTTCTCTGGAGCAGATGAGTCTCTTCGCGAGCCGGTTAGAAAGTTTGGAGAAGCAATCGGGGTTGCCTTCCAGCTAATTGACGATGTCATCGACATTTACTCGGACGGCAAACTTTCTGGCAAGACTCCAGGAACTGACCTTCGGGCTGGGGTCCCAACTCTTCCGGTGCTTTATCTAAGGCAGGATGCCATTCACGATGGATCTTCAGCCAGACTTGTTGCGATAATTGATAAAGGGCTTGACGATGACGCGGTCCTCGGGGAAGTTATTGAGAAAATGAGACTACACCCCGCAACAGAGCGTGCTTTCCAAGAGGCAAAGCGCTGGGCCGAAGAGGCTAAAGCGGCTTTGGTCGATTTGCCAGAAGGACCAGTTCGCGAAGCGCTAACTAACTTTGCTGATGCGGTAATTGAGCGTCAAAACTAAGAATTAAAGGAACGAATATCTAGATGTCAAAGCTCAGGCTTGCAATCGTTGGCGCCGGACCTGCCGGCATCTATGCCGCGGATCTTCTGATTAAATCTGAACTTCGCGACTTTGAGGTTTCAATTGACTTATTTGATTTACTTCCTGCTCCCTACGGCTTAGTCAGATATGGCGTAGCTCCTGACCACCCGAGAATCAAGGGAATAATCAAGGCACTATACGAAGTGTTAGACCGCGGAGATATTCGCTTCTTCGGAAACGTCACTTACGGCAAGGATATCACTCTAGAGGATCTAAAAAAGCACTACAACGCCGTGATTTTTTCAACCGGTGCAATTCAAGATGCCGATCTAAACATTCCAGGAATTGACCTAGAAGGCTCCTTCGGGGCCGCGGCATTTGTCAACTGGTATGACGCCCACCCAGACTTTGAACGCAGCTGGGACCTGAGCGCGAAAGAAATAGCAGTTATTGGCAACGGAAACGTTGCCCTTGACGTTGCAAGGGTTCTCGTAAAATCGCCAGCACAAATGCTGGCCACTGACATTCCAGAAAATGTCTACAGGGGTCTACTGGCTTCCAACGCAACCGACGTCCATGTCTTTGGTCGGAGGGGTCCTGCTCAAGTGAAGTTCTCCCCCCTTGAACTTCGCGAAGCGGTTCACGTCGAAGGTGTTGACACCATCGTTCACGATGAAGACTTTCAGTATGACGAGGGCTCCAACAAGCAGATCGAAAGCAACAACCAAACTCGCGTAATGGTGAAAACTCTTGAGGAGCTGCGCGGTAAAGCGCTAACCGGAGCAGCAAGAAGGCTGCACCTGCACTTTTTTTCGAGTCCGGTTGAGGTCATTGGTGAAGACGGCAAAGTTAAGGCTTTGAAGATTGAACGCACCAAGTTAGATGGCAACGGGGGAGTTGTTGCCACCGGCGAATTAAGGGAGATTCCAGTGCAGGCGGTCTATCGCGCTGTTGGCTACTTCGGCTCTGAACTGACTGAAGTACCTTTTGACGAAAAAGCTGGAGTTATTCCAAACGACAAGGGTCGGGTACTGGATTCCTCCGGAAAACACATTGAAGGGGTTTATGCAACGGGTTGGATAAAGCGCGGTCCAGTAGGACTTATTGGCCACACCAAATCTGACGCTATAGAAACAATCGCGCAAGTTATTTCTGACCAGCCAACCTGGTGGCAGCCTTCAGCGCCTGAAGAAGCTGCGATTGATGCGCTTTTGGAAAGTCGCGGCGTTGAATACGTAGGTTGGCCGCAGTGGCTAAAAATTGATGCCGAGGAATGCCGCCTTGGACAGGTCCAAGATCGCGAGCGGATCAAGTTGGTTGAAAGATTTGACTTTCTTGCAGTTGCCAAAGGAGCCAAGTTTTAGGTGAAATCCGCCGAGGCAAAATCCAAGAGTGCCCAGTTTGCATTGGTTGCTGCTTTTTTCACTCAGGGTTTTCTAGCAATAACCTACCTTCCGAGAATCCCGGAAATCATCGACCAAATTGATGTGTCTTTTGCAGCCTGGGGACTGATCATTGGGCTTGCCGGTCTTGGCTCACTAATTCCACTTCTAATTACCAACCGCTTGGTTGGAAGATTTGGAACCAGACCGATTGTTCGAATTTCGAGTGTGATGATTGTTATCACCACCATGAGCCTGGGTTGGGCCACCAGCGGTTGGATGTATTTTCTCTTTCACGCACTGATGATGTTCAGCATGAGTTTTTTCAATATTGCCGTCAATGCCCAGTCTGTGATGCTGCAGAAAAAAGTCAAGCAAGTCATCCTTGGTAAGTTCCACGCCGCTTGGAGCGTGGGAGCTGGAATTAGCGCAGCGGTGTCTGGAGTTTTGGCAAGCTTTATGTCACTTCAGCTGCACCTTTTTTTAGTTGGACTTTTAGCGCTGGTTGCATTCGAGGTTGCGATTAGGTCAATGCTCAAGCCATCGGAGGATGGTCACCACGAGGAGCGTCAAGCCGCCACCAAGGTGCCTTTCTTCAAGTCCCCAACGCAGCTTTGGCTGCTCGCATTTGGGTTTTTTGCCGGCGTGTTTCCAGAGCTTGTGATGATGGACTGGTCGGCAGTGTTTTCAAAAAAGATTATGCAACTAAACCCCACCCTGGGAGCGATTCCATTCACAGTTTTCACGCTGGCAATGATTGCTGGTCGGCTTCTCATTGGCAAAGCCACCAAGAAGTTTCACATCAGTGAGCTTTCGAAATGGGGTGGAATTATTGGGTCATTTTCCATGCTGCTCGGTGTTGTTATTGCCCCGCCACTGGTTTCAACAAGTCCAGTTCTAGCCCTGTTTGTCTTATCGCTTTTTTGGGCGGTGACTGGATTTGGTCTAGCTCCGATGGTGCCTTCGTTCTTTGGTGCTGCCGGGCACGTGACCGGACTAACTACCGCACAGGCACTTTCTCGCATGTCGCTCGTGAATGCCCTGGCGGTAATCGTCGCCAAGATTTTCATGGGAGCGCTGGCTCAAGGCATTGGTTTAGTGCTGGCCCTTGTTTTCCCAATAACGATGATGTTCATAGCAGGCATCTTGGCGGGACGAGTTGCCAGAAACTCGAAACGCAAAGAGGCTGTTGATAACGCCTTCCCTCTTACCGGTCCAATCTCAGTGGTGGATGGTCTCTAGAAAAGCTAAATACTGGCTGGCGCCATTACCCAAATAACTTGGGAGCCGTCAGTCTTTGATGGGTTTCGCCAGGTATGCGGCTCCGAGCCTTTGAAGGTTAGTGAATCGCCTTGAGCCAAGCTGATTATTTCTGGTCCCAGTTGGATTTCAAGTGCACCCTCAATCACCAGAACAAATTCGATTTCGCAATTGAGAGCGTAAAGCTCTTTACCGCCTGAGCCGCCCGGCTCAATAACTGACTGCAACACTTCGATGTGGGACTGATCTCCCGGGCTGAGTAAATACTCCCTCACCTTGTCTCCGCCAAAGTTAATCAAGGATCCTTCGCCGGCACGTATCACATTGCTAACCGGGGGTTCAAAAAGATCCCCAACCCGAAGTCCAATTGCATGACAAACAGAAACCAATGACGCCACCGATGGAGAAACTTGGTCACGCTCTAGCTTGCTAACAAATCCTTCGGTGAGTCCGGCAGCTGCCGCAACTTGTCCAAGAGTTAGTCCGCGACTTAGTCTTCCAGCTCTAAGCCTCGGGCCAATTTGAACAGTAGGTTCAGTGGAGGGTTTTCTCGCTCGTCGAATTGCCATATCTAATTATTGCTAGATTGCTAGTTCGATTGCCACAGCCCGAACTGGAGCTCCATCCGCAGCTTCAAGTTTTAGCGGCAGTAGTGAAATAAGTGGGTTAGCAAAATTTATCGCTTCGAAATTACACAAATTCTCACTAATGACCCCAGCCTTTTTTGCAATCAAATGGTGGCAAGGGAACCCAACGCCTGGGTGAGTGTCATCCGGAGTCTCATCGATGTTTATGGCGTCAATGCCAAACACCATCACACCTTTATCCAAAAGCCGCTGACAGGCATCGCCTGAAAGAAATGGGTGGTCAAAGTACTTGTCGGTGCCAAAGTACTTGCTCCAACCAGTGTGTATCAGTGCGATATCGCTGGCTTTTATGTCCTGAGCATCAGCCTCAATCATTTCCCAGCTAATGCTTGTTCGTGGTTCAAGTCCGGTTGCATTGATCAAAACTCCTCTACCTAGAAATCTCTCGAGGGGTAGCTGATCTATGCGTTCGGTGTCTTCGTCGAAATGGTATGGGGCGTCAACGTGGGTACCGGTTTGGGAGCCCATTTGAAGACTCAGCAAGTTAAAGCCATCTTTGGCAATTGTGCTGTGAATGGCCAGTTTTGGCTCTGGATCGCCGGGGTATACCTGGGTGTTGGCATTGATTGAGTGCGATAAATCTACGACACGAACTATCTCCATAGTCAAGAACTATTGCACAGGAGGCAAGTTAGGTCTAGCATTTAGCCAACTTCAATGCAGAAGCCAAATCCAGAGAGGTAGCCAATGAGCTCAACTGATTCGGGGAACGTAGCACTAAATCCCAAGCCAAAACCAACGGAAATTGAAAACTTCGGTATCGGAACAATTCCGGCAGCCGACAGAACATCGAAACCCTTCGATCTGTTTAGAATCCAATTCGGTGGAGCAAACACCTTCGCCACAGTTCTACTCGGAACCTTCCCAATTTTGCTCGGACTATCTTTCTGGGAGGCAGTGGGAGCGACAATCCTAGGTCTGCTTGTTGGAACCTTCTTCCTGATGCCAATGGGATTGTTTGGTCCGAAAACTGGAACTAACAACGCGGTTTCATCCGGCGCACACTTCGGAGTCCGCGGCCGTGTCGCTGGATCTTTCTTGAGCCTTTTAACAGCCGTTGCTTTCTACTCAATCTCTGTTTGGGTCGGAGGCGACGCTCTAGTTGGAGGTCTCGTTCGATTGTTTGGCGTTGAAGATTCGCAACTACTTCGCGCAGTAATTTATGGTCTTATCGGGGCAATCGTAATTATCGTCGTTGTGTTCGGTTACCAGTTCATGTTGCTAGTTAACAAAACTGCGGTAATCGCGAATAGTATCCTGATGCTCCTTGCGGTTGTTGCCTTTGCCGGAGTGTTTGACGCAAGCTACGCCGGTGGCGAATACGCTCTTGGTTCGTTCTGGCCAACCTTTATTCTTTCGGCACTGATTGTTATGAGTAATCCAATTTCCTTTGGAGCTTTCCTTGGGGACTGGAGCCGTTACATTCCAAAGAACACAAAAGGCTCAAGTCTGATGGGAGCCACCTTCCTAGGGCAGCTTGCAACCTTGATCCCATTCCTGTTTGGTGTTGCAACCGCAACTTTGGTGGCCGGTGACACCGACTACATCGTTGGTCTGATTCAGGTTTCACCGCTTTGGTATGCAGTGTTGTTGATGGTGGTCGCATTTATTGGTGGTCTATCAACTGGTACAACCTCGCTTTACGGAACAGGCCTAGACTTCTCGTCGGTATTTCCAAGACTTAGCCGAGTGCAGGCAACAATCGCAATTGGACTTGTCGCATTCCTATTCATCCTCGGAGGGCGTCTATTCTTTGACCTGCTTGGATCGGTAAATGCCTTCATTGGTGCGATTGTTGTGACCACCACGCCGTGGATGGTCATCATGGCAATTGGATACTTTGTTCGTCGTGGCCACTACGAAACTACTGACCTACAGGTGTTCAACGAGCAGAAGAAGGGTGGCCGCTACTGGTTCCAGTCCGGATTCAACTGGCGCGGAATGGTTGCCTGGATTGTTGCCGCAGTTCTTGGCCTTCAGTTTGCCTACTTCCCACCGGTTATTGAAGGTGCCTTGAGTGGTGTAGCTGGAGGAATAGACCTCAGCTTGATTGTTGCGATTGGAACAGCGGCGGTGCTTTACATTGGAGCACTGCTGATCTTCCCGGAGCCAGACTACGTATACGGTCCAAAGGGACCACGTTTGGTTCGTGCCCGCAAGGCTTCTGTTCCACCAATAACAAAATAGTTAGGAAATAAATTTGTCGAACGTCGAACCAAGAGATACTAACGGAGACGTTGTCGGACAAGTTGACGCAACGGTGGTGCCCCGGTTTGCCGGGGCACCAACCTTTGCAAGGTTGCCCCGAATTGACCAAGTCAAAAGTGCTGACATTGCTGTTGTGGGAATTCCCTTTGACGCTGGAACCAGTTATCGTCCAGGTGCAAGATTTGGGCCGGCTCACATCAGAGAAGCATCTAGATTGCTTCGCCCATACAACCCGGCCCAAGACGCCGAGCCATTCGCTTTGGCTCAGGTTGTTGACGCCGGCGACATTGCAGTTAATCCATTCAACATTGACGAGGCTCTAGCCGAAATTGAATCGGGCATGGATGAGATCCTGAACCAAAAAGCTAAACCGATAACTTTAGGTGGCGACCACACAATAGTGTTGCCAATCCTTAGATCACTACACAAAGTCCATGGTCCAATTGCTGTCATTCACTTTGATGCCCATCTGGACACCTGGGACACATACTTTGGCGCTGACTACACTCACGGCACACCATTTAGAAGGGCTAGTGAAGAAAAACTCTTAGATGCTGATGGCTGCCTACATATTGGCATTCGCGGACCACTCTATTCAGCCAAGGATCTTCCTGATGATGCGTCTATGGGGTTTAGAGCAGTGCACGTAACTGAAATGGATCAAATCGGAATTGAGGCGGTAATTGAGCTGATGCTTGAGCAAGTCAAGGGCCGGGCAGTTTATGTGTCAATCGATATTGATGTAATGGATCCCGCCTTTGCCCCCGGAACCGGCACTCCTGAAGCAGGAGGATTATCCAGCAGAGAACTGCTTCGAATTATCAGAAGTCTCGATGAGGTCAACTTGATAGGCGCCGACATCGTGGAGGTGGCTCCAGCCTATGATCACGCTCAGATAACCGCTATTGCCGCATCTCACCTGGCCTATGACCTGATCACCATGATGGCGAAAAAGAAAGGGACTAAATGACTTCCAAGGAACAGGTGCTAGCTGCGGCTGCAAAAATCGTGTCTGATTTCGGATCCCACAACAAACAGGACTATTTTTCCGGTTTTTCGGAAGCTGCGACATTCATCTTTTACACACATCCCGTTCGGCTGGCATCCAGGAGCGAGTACGAAAAACTTTGGGATAGCTGGGAGTCCGACGACGGATTTCGAGTTCATTCCTGCAGATCGTCCAACCAGGATGTTCAGATGCTGGGAGAAGACTCCGCAGTTTTTACCCATGAAGTCGAAACAGTTGTTGAATTGACAGGGGAGAGCTCAACGGTTTTCGAGAAAGAGACAATTGTTTTTGAGAAAAAATCTGGTGGCTGGATTGCGGTGCATGAGCACCTATCGCCATCTAGCGGTAATTAACAAACTGAACGTCGACCTCTAGATCCTTGCTCTTTAGCAAAGACTGAATCTCCTGAAGATCATCGCGAGATTTGCTGCTGACGCGAAGCTCATCCCCTTGAATCTGCGACTTTACGCTGTTAGGTCCTTCGTCGCGAATGATTTTATTGATCTTCTTGGCATGCTCCTGAGAGATTCCCTCTTTTATTTTGCATTCGATTCGGAATTCCTTGCCTGAGGCGAAGGGTTTTCCATCATCGAGGCTCTTCAAAGAAATTCCGCGCTTTACGAGCTTTGATTGAAAGACATCAAGAATTGCCTTCGCTCGCTCCTCGCTGTTGGCCTTGATAAGGATCTTGTCACCAGATTCCTCGATGGAGGCACCAACGCCCTTGAAGTCATAGCGCTGCTCAACTTCCTTAGAAGCCTGGTTCAGGGCGTTTGCAACTTCTTGCGGGTCAACTTTGCTTACGATGTCGAATGAGGAATCAGCCATGTCCTTAGTTTATAAGGGCTGAATCGAGAGTGCCCAGTAGTGAAGGTATGAGGCCGATACAAATATTGGTATTCTTTTAGGGCGCTAAAAACCTAAAACCTTGATGCGCATGGCTAGTTACCCAAGCGGCCAAAGGGAACTGACTGTAAATCAGCTGGCTCAGCCTTCGGGGGTTCGAATCCCTCACTAGCCACAAAAACCCACTCTTCCACGAGTGGGTTTTTGTAATTCTGTGTACGCTTATTGTTTCAGGGCCTCAATTACAATTCGCTATTTTGAAAGGTGCCGAGTACTAGCTATGCGTTTGATAGACGGCGGCCTTTCAACAGAACTTGAAAGAATCGGGGCTCAGTTCCGGGGTGAGTTGTGGACTGGGCAAGCCCTTCTCAATAGTCCGGAATTGGTGGAGACAGCTCATAGCAACTTCGTCTCCTCTGGAGCCGAAGTTGTCATCACCGCGAGCTATCAGCTGAGTCGCCAGGGATTTCAGGAAATTGGAATGAGCTCGAATGATGCAGACCGTGCCCTCATTGCAAGCATCGAAGTAGCTAGGGCAGCCGTTGGGCAATCGCATTGCCAAGTAGCAGCCAGCGTAGGGCCTTACGCTGCGGTGCTACATGACGGATCTGAGTTTCGCGGAGACTACAAAGTCTCACAGGCTCAATTAGAGGACTTTCATTTCGAGAGGCTTGAAGTGCTCCTATCTGCCAAGCCGGATCTTTTGGCAGTAGAGACAATTCCTAATGTCGTAGAAACCAAAGCCTTGGCCGTCGTGTTAGAAAGTGTTGAAATTCCTTACTGGATTTCATTCACAGCCTCGTCTGGCACACATCTGCGGTCCGGTGAGCACATCGAGTCTGCCGCTGAGGCCATCGCGGGACTCAAGAACCTTTTCTCCGCTGGGGTCAACTGCCTTGAGGCAAAGCACGTCGCAACCCTAACCCAGGCCATAAACAAAGTCACCGGCATACCAGGGATTGCGTATCCAAATTTTGGCGGAACATGGGACTCTTTGTCCCAAACTTGGTCTGAAAACACTGACAACTCATTTTCCGAATGGATGAAAATTTGGGCAGATACACCAATCGAATGGATTGGTGGTTGCTGCAGTACTGATGCCACTCATATTGCTGATCTTCGCAACCATTTGAAAAATCTTGAGACTACAAATTAGGGTCGAGTCCCTTAGCAACTGCGTACCCAATCCCCCGTCTGCATCCCCGATTTAGATTCGAAAGGAACCACCAAGATGGAAACCCCTACCGAACTGGCACGTGGTCAGATGCCCGCGTGGAAAAACAAAGTCGCTGTTTTCCTCGTAGGCCAAACAGTTTCAACTTTTGGATCGTTCTTAGTTCAGTACGCAATTATTTGGCACCTGACGCTAACTACAAAATCTGGAGTGATTCTGGCCCTGGCCGCAGTCTTTGGCTTCTTGCCCCAGGCCATCGTTTCTATTTTTGCTGGGGTGTGGGCGGATCGAGTAAATCGCAAGGTGATGATTATCATTTCAGACACGGTGATTGCTCTTTCAACTTTGGGCTTGGCATTTTTCATGCTGTCCGGTGTTAATGACCTCTGGCTTATCTTTCTAGTTATGGCCGTAAGGTCAATTGGCGCTGGCGTCCAGATGCCAGCAATTTCGGCACTGTTGCCACAAATTGTTCCGACCGATCAATTGATGCGAGTCAACGGAATAAACAGCAGCATCCAATCCTCACTAGGACTTCTGGCCCCGGTTGCTGCAGCAGCGGTTTACTCAACGATGTCGCTGGTTGCAATCCTCTTTATTGATGTGTTGACAGCCATAATCGGAGTCTCCTTACTTGCAACAATTGCGGTACCAACACTTGCCCGCGCTGCAAGCTCAGAAAAGCCTTCCTACTTTTCAGATATGAAAGAGGGACTAAGTTACATCTTTAGCCATGACTTAGTTCGTTGGGTAATGGCGATATTTGGCATCGTATTCTTTCTAATTGTTGCTCCCTCAAATCTTGCGCCCTTGATGCTTGTTAGAAATTTCGGTAGCGAGGTTTGGTTGCTGACAGCTCTGGAGCTGTCCTTTGGTGTTGGCATGGTTATAGGAGGTGTGCTTATGGCTACTTTCGGTTCCAAGCTGGATCGTCTAAACATGATCATCGGAACGTCAATTCTTTTTGGAGTGTTGGCAATTGGCCAAGGGCTGACAACGAACCTGATTGTCTTCTACGTACTGTTTTTCCTAATTGGACTGGCAGTTCCAGCATTCTCAACCTCAGCCATGACTTTGTTACAAGAAACCGTTGAACCAGAGCGTCAGGGACGAGTATTTGGTTTCGTCGGAATTGTGATGGCAGTTGCAATGCCCCTAGGCATGGCAATCCTTGGCCCCCTTGCGGATATCGTTCCTGTTGAGGAATTGTTGATTTCAACCGGAGTACTGACTGTATTGATAGCAACTGTGGCGGTTTTGCTGCCTGCTGGCAAAAGGGCAATTGCGGCAGCCCATGCGTCCACCGGAAACAAGCCCTCCGAGAGTCAAATCCATCACTCCAAGGGGTGATTCAGTTCACTGGCGGCGAGGTTCTTTGATTGTTTATCTGCATTAGAGCTTGACTGTGATCGCTGGGTACTCAAACATCACAAATTAGACCCTGCTGAAGTCACTCACTTAGAGCGCTGAGTGAATGTTTTTGCTCTGTCGGGGGACTGTGGCCTGGTTGAATCTCTGACCACCAGCTCTGGTTGGAATACAACTTGCCGTCGGCGGAAGTTGGACATGGGATCGGTTTCCTGCATGAGTAACTCAACTGCCTGGGCTCCAATGAGGAGAGAAGGCTGCCGAATCGACGTGAGAGATATCAAAGCTGTGCCGGCAAAGGAAATATCGTCATAGCCAACCAAGGCGATGTCGTTTGGTATTGAGACATCCGGGGCAACTACCAATGCCTGCATAATCCCAATCGCTAATAAGTCATTTGCGGCAAATATGCCGTCAGGTCGAAGTTTTTTTGGTCGGGACAAAATTTCTGCAGCCAACGCCCGACCTTCCAAAACAGTGAGATTCTTAGTCACCGCCAGTTCAAGTTTGATTCCCATAGCTTCGGCGGCCTTTTTTGCACCCTTGAGTCGGTCAGCAATCTGTTCAATTTCCAGTGGTCCTCCGGCAAAGACGATTTTTTTCTTCCCTACTTGACTTAAGTGCTCCACCGCTAGAAACCCACCGGCGACGTCATCGACAGAAACTGAACTGAAAGTTTTGTTCCTAGATTTGCGGTCTACAAGAACTACGGGGGTTCCGCGGTCTCGAATTCTGCTAATTTCACTCAGGTCTGAAGCCAGCGGCGACAAAAGAATCCCTGCCACTCTCTGCTCTTCAAAGAGCACCAACAGACTGTTTTCTCTGTCAAAATCCTCATCGGAGTTTGCAAAGAGAACACTCAGTCCATAATCCTTAGCAGCTTCCTCAGCGCCTCGAGATACCTCGGCAAAGAATGGGTTCCTAATGTCAAGAACCACTAGCCCAATAGACCGAGATTTTCCTGCTCGGAGTTGTCGAGCTGCGTCATTGCGCACGAATCCAAGAGAGTCGATTGCCTTCTGGACCACAACGGCCGTTTTTTGGGAGACCTTATCTGGGCTGTTGAGCACGTTCGATACGGTGCCTACCGACACACCAGCCCTTCGGGCCACATCCCTTACGCTTACTGCCATTTCTCTGCCTATCTGCGTCAACTTTGAGGCAACTGCTGGAGCTATTGTTACGATTTGGTTACAAACTTCGCTTTTGAATTTTTGAACAAGTTCAACAAAGTAGATTACATCACATAAATTGAAACGATTCATTTAACCTGAAACAATGGAGTTTTTATGGTTGCCAACCAGAGCCCGATCCTCGAGATGCGTAGTGCTCGAAAGGCTTTTGGTGGAGTAAACGCACTAAGCGGTGCCGAATTAACTCTGTTCCCAGGAGAAATTCACGCGCTTCTTGGCGAAAACGGTGCCGGCAAATCCACCCTCCTAAAAGCATTGGCTGGCGTTCACAAACTTGATTCCGGTTCAATCACTCTGCACGGCAAGCCATTCCAACAGGGCAGCACTCGATTAGCTCGCGAGCAGGGGATTGCCGTTATCTATCAAGAGCCAAGTCTTTTCCCCGATCTAACTCTTGCCGAAAATGTGTTTGTCGGTCGGCAACTACAGTCTGGCAAAACTGTCAACTGGAAGGCAATGGAAGATGAGGCCAACAAGCTCTTTCAACAACTTGGTGTAAAGCTTGATTCCACAAGCACCGCAAGGGGGTTGTCCATTGCGGACCAACAGATTGTCGAAATCGCTAAGGCACTTTCAACCCAGGCCACGGTAATTGTGATGGATGAGCCAACGGCCGCTTTGTCTTCCAAGGAAGTAGATCGACTTTTTCAGGTTGCCAGAAACCTAGAGGCTCAAAATTGTGCAGTGGTGTTCGTTAGCCACCGCCTAGACGAAGTTTTCGCCCTTTGCTCGCGAATTACAGTTATGCGAGATGGTGCAACTGTGGGAAGTGCGCCAACTAGCGAGCTCAACGAATCAAAAGTCATACATTTGATGGTCGGTAGGGAAGTGTCGGAGCTGTACCCAAAGCTCGAGGCAAAAATTGGTGAGGTAGTGCTCAAGGTCGAAGGCCTCGGTCTCGCCGGACAATTCACCGAAATAAGTTTCGAAGTTCGTGCCGGCGAGATAGTTGGCCTTGCGGGCCTTGTTGGATCGGGACGCTCAGAAGTTGTCAGAGCTATTTTCGGAGTCGATAAGTTCGATGCCGGGTCGGTCACCCTAAACGGCAAAAAGCTTCGCCCAGGAAATCCTTCAGCCCAGATGCTTTCCGGCGTGGCACTTGTCCCTGAGGACCGAAGGCAGCAGGGACTATTTATGTCTTCTTCAATAAACAAAAACATTGCTGTGACCCTCCTTAAAAAACTCTCCCAGCTGTTCATCATCAGGGAAAGAAGCGAAGCCAAGCTCGCCGCCCAATGGGGCGAAAGGCTATCGCTCAAATATGAGACCGGGTACGACCCGGTAGATCGACTTTCGGGGGGAAACCAACAAAAAGTTGTTCTCGCGAAGTGGCTTGCCACCGAGCCAAAACTACTAATTGTTGACGAGCCGACTCGAGGAATCGACGTTGGTACAAAAGCTGAAGTGCACAGACTGCTTTCCAAGAAGGCACAGGATGGCGTCGCAATCTTGATTGTCTCCTCCGAACTTCCGGAAGTTATGGGAATGGCTGACCGCATTCTGGTCATGCGCGAAGGCCGAATGGTGGGGCAGTTTGATCGAAGCGCAGCTACCCCTGAAAAAATTATTGCTGTTGCGACGGGAGCTTCTTCACTATGAAAACTTTGGTAAAGAAAGTCTTTAGAGTTCGTGAGCTTCCGGTGTTTCTCGCGCTTGTAATTGTTGTAATCATTACAGGAACAGCGAACCCTGAATTCTTCACCCTCTCTGGATTCCAGGACGTCACTCTTGGAGTTGCCGTAGTGGCCACGCTAGCTGTAGCGCAGACTTTAGTAATCGTAATGAAACACATTGATTTGTCGGTGGGATCAACAATCGGGTTCTCCGCATACCTAATCGGTGACGCGTCATCCCAAGGCCATGGTTTCTGGTACTGCATGGGACTTGGCCTCGCCCTGGGACTGACAGTCGGCACGGTCAATGGATTTATGGTTGCCTACTTAAGACTTCCAAGTCTTGTCGTCACCTTAGGAACGCTTTACATAGTAAGAGGTTTGTTCAATGAGGTCGCCGGCGGAAACACAATCACCGAGGATATGGTTCCTGGCCCAATAAACTTCATGGGCCTCAACACCTTCTTCGGAATCCCTTACCTTTTTCTAGTGGCATTTTTGTTGATGCTAGTTGTTGGTTTCGTTATGAGGCGCACACGTTCCGCTCGTGACCTCTACGCAATCGGATCTAACTTGTTGGCTGCCGAACTTGGCGGAATTCCGGTTGCCAGAAGAGTGTTTCTCGCATTTTTGGCCACCGGAGCTGTTAGCGGCCTAGCTGGAGCTGTGCTCTTGGCAAGGTTCAATACGGCTGCAGCAAACTCCGGCAACGGTCTGGAGTTAAGTGTGGTTGCAGCTTGCGTTGTTGGCGGTGTGGCGATTGCCGGCGGCGTCGGAACCGTGTACGGAGCAGTTATCGGAGCGATTTTACTTCAGGCTATAACCATGGCTTTAGGAGCTCTTGGAATCCCGCAGTTCTGGCAGCTGGCTGTGAACGGAACGCTCTTGATTGCAGCAATTTCACTGGACAGGTACCTTTCCACACGAGTTAAACCAACGTCCATTATGGGAGCCAAATAATGAAAAAGAAATACACCTTTGGCTGGGATCAGGGAGTTTCGGTATTCCTAGTTTTGACAGTCGTTGTAGGCGGATTTATCTCCGAGTACTTTGCAACAATTGACAACATCAGTTTTGTGATTCAAGACGTTGCTGAAATCGCCATCATCGCACTGGCCATGACTTATTTGATAATCGCTGGCGAAATCGACCTGTCGGTTGCCTCAATACTCAGCCTGACAAGTGCAACCGTGGGTTTCCTATTCAGAAACGGGACCTCTTTCGAGGTAGCGATTGTAGGGGGCCTCTTGGTTGGACTGCTTTGTGGGCTGCTAAATGGCTATCTTGTTACAGTTATTGGGCTTCCGTCCCTAGCCGTGACAATTGGAACTCTGGCACTTTTCAGAGGCCTTTGTTATGCACTGCTTGGCAACGAGCCCGTCAATGAACTTCCTGAGAATTGGATTGTTCTCGGATACGAGAACATCCCTGGAACTTTCTTACCTTGGTCAGCAATTCCTTTGGCGATTCTTGCCGCAATTGCTTGGATTGTTTTGCACTACACCCGAATTGGTCGCTGGACTTTTGCCATTGGAATCAATCCAGAAGCGGCCAAATTTAGTGGAATTCCAGTTGCGCGAATGAAGCTTGGCTTGTTCGCGATGACTGGACTAATGTCTGGCGTGGCAGGTGTGGTTTACACACTTCGTTTCGCCAGTGCATCACCAGATGGAGCTGTTGGTTATGAACTAAGTGTCATAGCTGCTGTTCTATTTGGCGGAGTAGCAATTGCCGGAGGTATTGGCACTCTTTGGGGAGTACTTGCCGCCGTTCTGTCGCTTGGGGCAATCCGCTCTGTGCTTCAGTTGATTGATTTTTCTGCCAATGCTCTGCTCGTTGTGAGCGGGGCTCTGCTCCTGATCTCAGTAGTTGCTCCAAAGGCCATTGAGATTTACCAAAGTCGACGCAATTCGGCATTTGTTACAAAATAAAAAAGAAACCCTCAAAGGAGAGTAAGAAATGATAAAGAAACTCGCAAAGGTTGTTGCAGCAGCAGCAATCGTTGGTGCACTTGTCGCAACCGCTGTGACACCTGCATCTGCAGTAGTTCCTGGCATAAAATCCGGTCTAAAGATCGCGATTATGCCAAAGGCAGTAAACATTGGTTACTTCACCGCCTGGAACAAGGGTGCGCAGAAGGCCTGTAAGGAAATTGGCGCAAAGTGCACCTACGTTGGCCCAACAGAAGCAACCGGTCCAGCACAAGTTCAGTTCATCAACAAGATTATTCAGCAGAAGTATGACGTGCTTGTCATCTCGGCTGCCGACCAGAACGCAATTGTTCCTTCCCTTAAGAAGGCAAAGGCTGCTGGAATCACCGTTGTAACTTCTGACGCCGACGTCGCAGAAGCGTCAGCTTCTTCTCGTGTTGTGTCAATTCTTCCTGCGGCTTCCTCCCGAATTGGAACAGCTCAGGTTGACTGGATCGCAGAAGCAGTAGGCAAGAAGGGCTCAATTGCAGTTCTTTCTGCTGCAGCTACCGCTGCAAACCAGAATGCTTGGATTAAAGCTATGGGTCCATACCTAACCAAGAAGTACCCAAAGATGTCATGGGTAGGTGGAACCGTTGGCAAGTCAACTTTCTACGGCGATGACGACGCAACCAAGTCAACCGCTCAGTTCGCAGCAATTCTTTCTCAGTACCCAGATGTAGCGGGAATCATTTCCCCGACTACCGTTGGAGTTCTTGCTGCCGCGATTGAGAAGAAGGCAAAGAGTGCAAAGGTAAAGGTGACCGGTCTTGGTCTTCCAAGCCAGATGGCCCCTTATATCGAGGACGGAACTGTTAAGAAGGTTGGTCTATGGAACCCAATCGACCTAGGTTACGTTGCGGTGTACGCTGCAGCTCGCGCTGAGAGCGGTACATTCACCGGAAAGGTCGGTACCTCCTTCAAGGCAGGAACCACGACTTACAAGGTCACCACTGGTGGCGTTGCCTTCCTAGGCGACCCATTCACCTTCACAAAGGAAAACATCAAAACATTTAAGAAGATCTACTAACCCCTCGGGTATTAAGTAACTTCTTTTAATGAAAAATCCTGTGGTGGGTGGCAACACCCACCACAGGATTTCAAAGTCCAATAGAAAGGAGAGAAGCAGATGCAAAGAATCGGTTTTAGGTTGCAGTTAGATGCAAGCCGGCTTGATGAGTACGTCGAGCACCATAAGAACGTTTGGCCAGAAATGCAGACTGCGCTCTCTGAAACCGGCTGGCACAACTACACGTTGTATTTAGATAGAAGCGACGCCACGTTATTTGGCTATTTTGAAACATCGGACCTCCAGGCCGCCCTAGACGGGATGGCAAAGACGGACGTCAACGACCGCTGGCAAGCGATGATGGGTGAGTTTTTTGTCTCTCTGAATGGACGTCGCCCGGACGAAGGATTTCTTCTTTTGGAAGACATTTTCCATTTACCGTAAGGCCAGCTTGATCTGGCAAGAATTATGCACCAACACAGAGCAAAGAAAAGGTTTATTAAAATGGCAGGCAAAATCAGCGAGCAGCAGTTGTTCGAACAGCTGGACGATCAGGCAATCGAGCTTCCGTCCTGGGCTTTTGGAAACTCAGGGACTCGCTTTCGCGTATTTGGTTCGGCTGGAGTGCCCCGTAATCCCTTTGAGAAAATTGAAGATGCCGCTCAGGTTCACAAGTATTCGGGAATCGCCCCCACTGTTGCTCTGCACTACCCATGGGACAAAGTCGACTCCTTTGAGGAACTGCGAAAGCACGCTAACGGCCTAGGTGTAGAGCTAGGAACAATTAACTCCAACACTTTCCAGGATGAGGAGTACAAGCTAGGCAGCCTTGCTCACCGCGACCCAAAAGTTCGTCAGCGGGCCATTGATCACCACTTCGACTGCATTGACGTCATGAACCAAACCGGTTCAAGTGACTTAAAAATTTGGCTTGCCGACGGCAGTAACTATCCCGGTCAAGATGACATGCGCACCCGACAGGACAATCTTGCGGACTCTTTAGAAAAAATCTATGCTCGCATCGGCTCCAATCAGAGACTTGTTTTGGAATACAAGTTCTTTGAGCCAGCTTTCTACCACACCGATGTTCCTGATTGGGGAACTGCTCTTGCCCAAGTTAATGCACTTGGTGAGCGAGCAGTTGTGTGTCTGGACACCGGGCATCACGCACCTGGAACCAACATCGAATTTATAGTTATGCAACTTCTCAGACTTGGAAAACTCGGCTCATTTGATTTCAACTCAAGGTTCTACGCAGACGATGACCTAATCGTTGGAGCAGCAGACCCATTCCAACTTTTCCGAATCATGTATGAAGTGATTCGCGGCGGCGGCTATGGAGCAAAGTCGGGAGTCGCATTCATGCTCGATCAGTGCCACAACATTGAAGACAAGATTCCAGGTCAAATTAGAAGCGTGATAAACGTTCAGGCAATGACCGCCCGCGCGCTGCTGGTAGACCGCGACAGTCTGGATCAGGCGCAGAAAGCCGGCGACGTTTTGGCTGCCAACGATTTGTTCATGGATGCCTTCTACACGGACGTTCGCCCCGCTTTGGCAAAATGGCGGGAATCAAAGGGTCTGAGCCCAGACCCAGTCGAGGCATTTAACAGCTCCGGCTACCTAAACTCAATTGCTGAATCCCGTGTTGGCGGGCAGCAGGCGGGCTGGGGTGCCTAACACAGATGAGTAATAGACCAGTAGATGAACTTCTAGAGCGAAGCAATCGACTTGGCAGCAACCCTCGGTACACCAACTACGCAGGTGGTAACACCTCAGCTAAGGGGTTGGGACAAGACCCAGCCACGGGAAAAAGCATTGAGTTGATCTGGGTGAAAGGCTCCGGAGGCGATTTGGGAACCCTGAAGGAGTCCGGGCTTGCTGTTTTGCAGGTTGAGCGAATCCGTAGCCTAAAGAACATCTATCCCGGGATCGAACGCGAAGACGAAATGGCCGAAGCATTCGATTACTGCCTTCATGGCCGTGGTGGCGCGGCACCCTCGATTGACACCGCAATGCATGCGCTGATTAACGTAAACCATGTTGATCACCTGCATCCGGACAGCGGAATTGCAATCGCAACATCACTAGACGGCAAAACACTCACGAAGAAGATTTTTGGTGACAAGGTTCTTTGGGTTCCATGGCGAAGACCTGGATTCCAGCTCGGGCTAGACATTGCAAAACTTCAATCCGACAACCCTCAGGCAATCGGCTGTATTCTCGGTGGGCACGGCATCACCGCCTGGGGCAAAACTAGTAAAGAGTCAGAGACCAACTCTCTAGAAATAATTGCAAAAGCGGAAGACTACATTTTAAAGCAGGGAGTGAAAAATCCCTTTGGTGAAAAAGTAGAAAAGTTCCAACCCCTTAAACCGGACGCTCGAAGAGCCAGAGCGGCAGAGTTAGCTGGCTTTATTCGTGGCCTTGCTTCGACCGACAAGACCCAGGTAGGACACTTCAACGACTCTGAAGCCGTGCTTGAATTCATGGGTAGCGAAAAGCTAAAGAAGCTAGGCTCCCTTGGCACTAGCTGCCCTGATCACTTCCTGCGCACCAAGGTAAAGCCAATGATTTTGGACTTACCGGGAGATGCCGATTTAGAAAAGGTTAAAGCAAGGCTTGCAACCTTGCACGAGCTGTATCGCGCCGACTACGCGGGCTACTACAAAAAACACGCCAAGAAAGATTCACCGGCGATGCGGGGAGCAGACCCGGCCATCGTATTGATTCCAGGAATCGGAATGTTTTCCTTTGGCGCTAACAAACAAACCGCTCGCGTGGCCGGGGAGTTTTACCTCAATGCAATAAACGTGATGCGAGGGGCTGAAGCTATATCCAGCTACGCCCCAATCAACGATGCCGAGAAATTCAACATCGAGTACTGGTCACTCGAAGAAGCAAAATTGCAAAGGATGCCTAAGGCCAAGCCGTTAGCAACCAGGGTGGCATTTGTAACCGGTGCCGGTAGCGGAATTGGTAAGGCAATAGCGGAGCGGATTGTTGCCGAGGGAGGTTGCGTGGTCATTGCTGACCTAAACCTTGATTCAGCGAAGGAGGTAGCTGCCTCGCTTGGATCCGACAACGCCATGGCTGTGAGCATCGATGTGACTAGTGAAGAGCAGATAAAGAACGCCCTAAACGAAGCTGTCCTGGCATTTGGAGGTGTTGACATAATCGTCAACAATGCGGGCCTGTCGATCTCCAAGCCTCTACTTGAGACCACACAGCAAGATTGGGACCTTCAGCACAACGTAATGGCTAGGGGTTCGTTCTTGGTCTCCAGGGAAGCCACCAGAATCCTGATGGACCAGAAACTTGGCGGAGACATCATTTACATTTCCTCGAAGAACTCAGTATTTGCAGGGCCCAACAACATCGCTTACTCGGCTACTAAAGCGGACCAGGCTCACCAGGTGCGACTTCTAGCGGCCGAGCTTGGTGAGTATGGCATCCGCGTCAACGGAATCAACCCAGATGGCGTGGTTCGCGGTTCTGGAATATTTGCCAAGGGCTGGGGTGCCTCCCGCGCAAAGGTTTATGGAGTTAAAGAAGAAGACCTTGGTAAGTTTTACGCGCAGCGCACGCTCCTGAAGCGTGAGGTTGTGCCTGAAAATGTTGCCAACGCAGTGATTGCTCTAACCGCTGGCGAACTAAGCCACACCACCGGCCTTCACATACCTGTTGATGCCGGTGTTGCTGCGGCCTTTCTGAGGTGAGCCATGTCCAACTCTCCCTCATTTGCCGCTGTTGATTTAGGTGCATCAAGTGGCCGAGTTATTCTCGGAAAGATATCTAATGAAAAAATCGAGTACCAGGAAGTTCACCGTTTCGGCAACGGTCCATTCGAACGCGGAGACGGTCTTTACTGGGATATTGATTCGCTAAAAGACAATGTCATGCAGGGTTTGGCCAAGCTAGCAAACTCCAACATATTGAGTATCGGCGTAGATTCTTGGGCGGTGGACTACGGGTTAATAGACAAAAATGGTCGATTGCTGCGAGCCCCGCACCACTACCGTGATGAGCGAAACACCAGGGGAGTGGAAATTGCTAATCAAAAAATCAGCCAGGAAGATCTCTACGCCCAAGTAGGTCTGCAGTTTCTACCATTCAATACGCTTTACCAGTTATCTGTTGACCAGGCGGAGCAAAGTGACTTGTTGAATCAAAGTGATAAAGCGCTATTGATTCCAGATTTATTTAACTACTGGCTGTGTGGGACCCGGTTGAGCGAACGTACCAATGCTTCCACTACTGGCTTGCTGAATCCGACATCTAAAAACTGGAACAAGGGCCTTATTCAATCACTTGGCTTACAAGAAAGACTTCTTGCTGAAATTGTGAATGAGGGTACCTACATCGGCCAGATCACAACTGAGGTTCAACAGCTAACTGGGCTCAATCCAAAAACGCAAGTTGTCACGGTGGGATCTCATGACACAGCTTCGGCATTTGTGGCAGTTCCCAGCACAAAACCAAACTCCTTGTTCATCTCCAGTGGCACCTGGAGCTTGCTGGGCGTAGAGCTGGAAAAACCGGTCTTGACAGAAGCTGCTAGGAAAGCCAACTTCACAAACGAAGGCGGGGTAGACGGCAGAATCAGGTTTCTAAAAAACGTAACGGGTCTTTGGCTTTTGCAAGAATGTATCCGAGAATGGCAGGCAACCGGTGGAATTCACCAAATCGAACCTCTCATCTCTGAAGCAAGGTCTATCCCTAAGAAATCCGTTATCGACGTAAATGATCCACGGTTCATATCTCCTGGAGAAATGTCGAGCCGCATTAAGCAAGCCTGCCGCGAATCGGGACAGCAGGCGCCAAACACCGAGGCCGAGACAGTCCGAGTCATTATTGACTCACTGGTGGCCAAATACATGGAGGTAATAGGCGAGCTGGAAGAGCTAACCAAACTAAAACTGGAGCGCATTCATGTTGTTGGAGGCGGCAGTCAGAACGAGCTGTTAAACCAGCTGCTAGCAGATGCCAGTGGGCTCGAGGTTTTCGCCGGCCCAGTCGAGGCAACGGCTGTTGGAAACTTGCTGGTTCAAGCAAGGGCTGCGGGAGTAATTAGTGGGAGCTTAGAACAAATGCGTGGTTTGGTTTCAAGGAATTTTGCAATTAAGGCTTACAGTCCACAAGTTACAGGAGAAAACTAATGGGAAAAATAAAGCGGCGCATACCTAATCCAAAGGATTTAGCCCAACTAATGAAGTTCAAGACGCCAACCTGGAATGCTACCGAGCGCCGCCTAAAAGAGGCTCACACAATCTATGACCTACGAGATATAGCCAAGCGAAGAACTCCAACAGCGCCGTTCGACTACACAGACGGTTCTGCCGATCAGGAAATTTCTCTAGCTCGCGCTCGTCAAGCATTTGAGGACATCGAGTTCCAACCAAATGTGCTTCGTGATGTCTCTGACGTTGACCTTTCCACGACTGTTCTTGGAAAGAAAGTTGCAATGCCTTTTGGCATTGCGCCAACCGGTTTTACTCGAATGATGCACACCGAGGGGGAGATCGCCGGCTGCCAAGCAGCTGAGGCCGCTGGCATTCCATTCTCACTCTCAACTATGGGTACCAGGTCTATCGAAGAGGTAGCCCAAGCCGCACCAACAGGTAGAAATTGGTTCCAGCTATACATGTGGAAAGACCGAGACAAGAGTATGGCACTGGTTGAGCGAGCTGCAGCAGCGGGGTTTGACACCCTTATGCTCACAGTAGATGTTCCGGTGGCGGGCGCTCGACTTCGTGACAAGCGCAATGGAATGACCATTCCACCAGCACTAACTCTCGGCACTGTGATTAACGCCCTTCCTAGGCCAGCATGGTGGATTAACTTCTTGACTACCGATCCCCTAAAGTTTGCATCTCTGGACTCTTGGGACGGAACGGTTGGAGAGCTTCTGGACAAGATGTTTGACCCAACCGTGACTTTCGAAGACCTTAACTGGATAAGAAAGCAGTGGAAAGGAAAACTTGTAGTTAAGGGAATACAGAATGTGGCGGACGCCAAGCTAGCTGTAAAGGCAGGTGCAGACGCCGTCGTGCTTTCGAACCACGGTGGCCGCCAGCTGGATAGAGCTCCGATTCCTTTTCACTTAGTTCCCGAAACCGTAAAGGAAATCGGGAAGGATGCTGAAGTCCACGTTGACACCGGAATCATGCACGGAGCCGACATAATCGCCTCAATCGCCAAGGGAGCTAAGTTCACCCTGGTTGGCCGAGCATATCTGTATGGCTTAATGTCTGGTGGCCGAGAGGGCGTTGACAAAATGATCAACATCCTGCAGCTGGACATGATTCGGACCATGAAACTCTTGGGTGTTCGCTCTCTTGAGGAACTAGAACCTGGACACGTGAAGATATTGGAGAGGCTGATCCCAAGCGCTAGCCAGTAGTTGCAGACCCTCACCGCTTGAAACGAAGACCCAAGACCAAATTCCTGGGTATTTCAGGTGGTTCAGTGCAAAGATAAAGTCAACCCCAAAACTAAAGGACTCATCTTGAACGCAGTTACCTCTTTTATTACAGGCCGCAAAACCTCCTGGGTCACACTTCTTATCGGACTCATATTCGCAGCCCTGGCATTTGGTCCACTAGCGGCTGGTGAGTCAGATAACGCGCCAACCGATGGTCTGCCAGCAAATAATGAAACTGTTTTAGTTAACAAAGCCTTAGAAGGACTTCCAGGCACAGATGGAACAGTTGCCGTAGTTGTCTATTCTTCCGAGTCGGAATTGTCTGAATCGCAGAAACTTTGGATTACTGGAACCTTTGACCCAGGGACCCAGTCGTTTGCCGATGGCGCAGGAGATAAGTTCTTGGAGTACACCTCGGCTGAGATTAAGGGGAATGCGTTTGTTCCTCCTGCCCAGGTTTCTGATGACGGCAAGGTTGCCGTTATCAGTATTCCCCTGGCGGAGCTGGAAGAAGTTGCCGAGCGCGCTGACCGCATGGCCGAGTTGCGAGCAATTGCAAAAGAGGGCATGCCATCAGGTCTCGAGGTTTATGTCACCGGTCCTGAAGGCTTCCAGGTCGATATCGCCGGTGTGTTCGCTGGAGCAAACTTCACGCTGTTGCTTGCAACGGTCGTTATCGTTGCATTCCTACTTCTTGTCACTTACCGATCTCCTGTTCTTTGGCTTGTGCCACTGCTTGTTATCGGTACCGCTGATGGCATGGCTGCTCAGCTTGCCCCTCAGCTTTCATCAATTTTTCTTGGCACGCCAGCAGATGGTTCTATCACCGGTATTTTGTCGGTGCTGGTCTTTGGTGCTGGAACTAACTACGCCCTTTTGCTTATTGCCAGATACCGCGAAGAACTTCTAACCAATCAAGATCGCCACCAGGCCATGAACCAAGCTCTTCGGGGAGTCGCTCCTGCTGTTATCGCATCGGGCGGAACAGTAGCGCTTGCACTACTGACTTTGCTGTTTGCTCAGCTTGGCGGTAACCGCTCCCTTGGACTGGTAGTAGCCGGCGGAATTGTTATAGCGATGGTGTCGGCATTGGTGGTATTGCCGGCAGCAATCGTGGTGTTTGGACGCGGCTTGTTCTGGCCGTTTGTTCCAAAGTTTGGTGGAGTAAACAAATCAGACAACGGCCTTTGGGCCAAGCTTGGTCGCGGCGTCAGCAAGCGACCAGTAGTTGTTTCTATTGCCGGTTTTGCAATTCTTGCCATCTTGACGCTTGGCTCAGGCGGGGTCAAGGTAGGACTTTCTTCAACCGAGCAGTTCCGCGTTGCGCCTGAGGCAGTCACCGGTCAGGAAGTCTTAGCCGAGGCTTTCCCGGCAGGTTCAACTTCTCCTGCAGTTGTGATTGTGAACAACGGTTTTGAGGATGAGGTTGCCTCCGTTGCCAAGAGCGTTTCGGGAGTTGCCGAAGTCACAATTGGGGATTCGAACGCCGACATCACAAAGATTGATGTTGTGCTGGATGCCGAGTCACAGTCCGAAGCAGCTTATGTGATTATCAAGGACCTGCGGGCAGAACTTGGCGCAGTCCCCGGTGCCGATGCGCTAGTTGGAGGACTTGACGCGCAGCGGCTGGATGTCAAAGAAACCTACGAGTCAGATCAGCTAACTGTGATCCCGATGATTTTGATCTTGGTGTTCTTGGTTTTGGTGTTGTTGCTTCGTTCCTTGGTTGCACCAATCTTGCTACTTCTTACCGTTGTGGCGTCGTTCTTCTCGGCAATTGGAGCCAGCTGGTTGATCTTTGAAAATGTCCTAGGACTTCCAGCCCTTGACCTATCGGTGTTCTTGTATAGCTTCCTATTCCTGGTAGCCCTGGGTGTTGACTACAACATATTCCTTGTCACCCGCGCCAAGGAAGAATCCGCAAAGCTTGGACTCAAAGAAGGAATGATTAAGGCCCTTGCCTCAACCGGAGGAGTGATAACAAGCGCTGGTATCTTGCTTGCTGCGGTGTTCGCAGTTTTAGGTGTTCTTCCTCTGATTGCGCTTTACCAAATTGGAATCATCGTGGGTATCGGTGTGCTGCTAGATACTTTGCTGGTTAGAACAGTGATTGTTCCATCGCTTGCATTCATCACCGGAAAATATTTCTGGTGGCCAAATCACAAAAAAGCTAAGGCTTAATCCAAGCGCATTGATTGATTTCAAGCTGGCCGCCAATTAGCGGCTGGCTTGAAATCAGCACCTTTGCTGACCCAAGATCAATTGGGTCTTTCCCAAAGTTATAGATCACGCGGATACCCAAGTTCTCATAACCGAGTGACCCAGGTCCGGTGTGTCCAGGAAGCCATGCAAAAGACCCTTCCCCAAGAGCAAACTGTTTTCTAAGATTGAGGGCATTTTTATAAAACGAAAGCGTCGAGTTTTCATCGGCTTCTTGAAGTGATCTTGCCAGGGCTTTATAGCTTTCAGGCTGTGGCAACCAACTCTTACCAGAGTCACTAAAACCATTTGAGGCCCCTTCAGGCTCCCACGGCAGCGGCACACGCGCACCATCGCGGCCAACTCTTGTGCCGCTGGTTCGGAAGAAAGTTGGATCTTGCCGGTAAGCATTTTCTAAGGTGGTGTGTTCAGGAAGACCCAGCTCTTCGCCTTGGTAGAGATAGCTAGCGCCAGGTAGGGCCAGCATGAACAGCGTCGCACCTTTGGCTATTGCTAACCCGAGCTCGTTGTCAGGCTGAGTATCGCTTGGACCGACTCCATCGGAAGCGGTTGCGCGACCGTAGTGCCCTCCGAACCTAGATGCGTGACGTATCACGTCGTGGTTATTGAGAACCCAGGTTGCGGGAGCTCCAACTCCATCAAAGGCCTCGAAGGATTCATTGATTGCGTCGAAGAGTTTCTTCGGGTCCCAACCAGCGTCAAGGAACCGGAAGTTAAAGGTTTGGTTAAATTCATCTGGCCTCACCCACTTGGCCATAAGAGAGAGCGGGTAAACGTAAGTCTCACCGCACATCGCCCGGACACCTTCGTATGAATTAAGAATTTCTCGCCAGCGCCTAAAGATTGGGTGGACTTCGTCCTGAAACCACATCGGTGGGGTTTCCCGTCCCTCTATAAACCCAGCCCCTGCCTCTTCAACGTAGGGGTGATCAGGAAGCCCCAATGCCTTGGCCATAGCGTGGGGTTGGTCAACTCGGAAGCCATCGACTCCTCTGTCCAACCAGAAAGTCAAAATCTTCTCGAACTCCTGTTGAACCTGGGCGTTGCTCCAGTTCAGATCTGGCTGTGAAGAATCGAAGAGGTGCAAGTACCACTGGCCCGGTGTGCCATTCTCTTCAACAAGTCTGGTCCAGGCACTGCCACCAAACATCGAAACCCAGTTATTGGGAGGCAACTCCCCGTTTTCTCCGAGACCGTCTTTAAAGTGGTAAAACTCGCGCTCGCTAGTTCCAGGCGCTGCGGCAAGAGCCCTTTGAAACCAGGCATGCTGATCTGAAGTGTGGTTTGGAACTAGATCAATCATCACCTTGATGCCAAATGAATGAGCCTTGGCCAGCAGTGCATCAAAATCATCCAGCGTTCCAAAAAGCGGATCAACTTCGGTGTAGTCGGCTACGTCGTAGCCGGCGTCTTTTTGAGGGGACTTGAAAAACGGTGAAAGCCAGACTGCATCGATGCCAAGACTGGATAGCGTTTCGAGACGGCGTTCAATCCCCCTCAGGTCACCAATACCATCGCCATCAAAATCAGCAAAGGAGCGAGGGTAGATCTGGTAGATAACGCCGGAGCGCCACCACTGGGACCCAGGTGTGGCTTTGTGCAGTTCTATAGCTTGATCCATACAGTCTGGTCGTGCTCTAGAACACCTTCAACGGTTAGGTCATGCTGGGTTGTGACAAGCAGCTTGCCAGCTGGCAAGTTCACCGAGTCTGGCCCAAAGTTTGAAAGAACCAGAACGCCGTTGTTGATGTATCCAAGGGTTGAATCAGAAGAGTACTCCGGGGCGAATCGGAATTCACCAGAGCCTAGGTGGAATTGCTTGCGCTCTTTGATCAATCTCTTGTAAAGCTCAAGAGTTGAACCCGGGACTCCTTCTTGCTGATCGCGAGCATATCTTTTGAAGCTTTCTGGGGCAGGTAGCCAAGATTTTCCTGTGGTATTGAATCCAAAAGAAGCTCCGCCATTGGCTTCCCACGGAAGCGGAACGCGGCAGCCGTCCCGGCCGACTTTTTCTCCGTTGGTTCTAAAATATGTCGGGTCTTGTCGATACTTTCCTTCAAGCATGGTGTGCTCAGGAAGACCAAGCTCCTCACCCTGATATACATATGCCCCACCAGGAAGACCGAGCATAAACGCTGATGCAGCGCGAGCTTTTCTAAGACCCAATGCTTCGTCAGGTTGCTCGCTATCTGGACCAATTCCCATTCCGTGCATTGGAATTGAAGGCGAGCCGTACTTGGACGTGTGACGAATAGTGTCGTGGTTAGAAAGCACCCAGGTGGAAGGTGCTCCCACTTTCCCAAATTCGTGAAGAGATTCGGTCACCACTTTTTCAAGTGCAGCTCTGTCCCAAGGGGTTTCTAGATATCCAAAGTTAAAAGTCTGGTGATACTCATCGGGTCTCACCCACTTGGCCATCCGAGATAGCGGCAGAACCCAAGCCTCGGCACACATTGCCCGGTCGTCATACTTGTTTAGAAGCTCGCGCCAGCCACGGATGATTTCATGAACTCCCTCTTGACCCCAAAACGGGTGTTCGGTGGCTTGGTCTTCTTCGCCAGTAACGTGGGTGGCAGCACCTTGCACATCAGGTAGTCCAACTTGCTTCACGAGGCCGTGAGCCACGTCAATGCGGAAGCCATCGACGCCTTTGTCGAGCCAAAAGCTAAGTACTCCTTCGAAAAACTCTCTTACCTTTGGGTTTTCCCAGTTGAAATCAGGCTGTGAGGAGTCAAAGATGTGCAGGTACCACTGACCCAAGGTTCCATCTGGCTCTTGGATCCTGGTCCAGGCATTTCCACCAAAGACCGACTCCCAGTTGTTTGGAGGAATTTCTCCCTTGGCGCCTTGACCGTCGCGGAAGATGTACATCTCGCGCTCAGCAGAACCAGGAGCAGCCTTTAGTGCAGCTTGAAAAAGCTCATGCTGATCAGATGAGTGGTTTGGAACGACATCCACGATGATGCGAAGCCCAAGTGATTTTGCTTTAGCCCATAAGTCATAGAACTCTTCATTGGTTCCAAACAGTGGATCAATGGTCTTGTAGTCGGCTACGTCGTAGCCGGCATCTTTTTGCGGAGATTTGAAAAACGGAGAGAACCAGATTGCATCGATTCCAAGGGAGGCAAGAGACTCAAGTCTTGCTGTGGTGCCAACTAGGTCACCAATTCCATCGCCGTTGCCGTCTGCAAACGATCTTGGGTAGATCTGGTAGATCACGGCGGTTCTCCACCACTCGGGAGATTTGATTGATTTATGCAAAACGTTAGCGTCCATGAAATTCAGCTTAGGACAGAAAACCTAAGCCGGTTCCAAGGCTTCACACACCAGGACTTGAAGCTCCAAACCCTGAGACTAAACACGTTTGCTAGCGCCAAAGCAATAGTGGTAATCTCTTTTGGTTGCTTGGAGACCAAGCCAATAACCGCCCCGATAGCTCAGTGGTAGAGCACTTCCATGGTAAGGAAGGGGTCGACAGTTCAATCCTGTCTCGGGGCTCGACTTACTTAGAAAACCCAGATTGCGAAGGCAGACAACGGTAAGTCCCCGGCGGGGTAGCTCAGGTGGTTAGAGCACACGACTCATAATCGTGGGGTCGCGGGTTCGAGTCCCGCCTCCGCTACCAGTTCCCCAATCCTCAAAGAAACCTGACCTCTAAGCGCTTGTTCGCTAGATACAGTTAATAAATGGTCAATCCACAAATCGAGGGCAAAATCTATCCCCGAACTTCCAGCTACCTGGTAGGTCGCGAGAAAATTCGTGAGTTTGCCAAGGCAGTTTTCTCCAAAGACCCCGCAAATCTAGACCTCGAGGCAGCTAAGGCTCTTGGATACCAAGACCTGATAGCACCGCCAACCTTTGCTGTTGTGATCCAGGAGCGTTCGCTAGCCACGGTGCTAGCTGACAAAGAAGCAGCCATTGACTTTTCTAGAGTGGTCCACGGCGACCAGCGGTTTATTCACCAACGGCCAATCGTTGCAGGGGATGAGCTAACCAGCGAACTCAAGGTAGCAAGCGTCAAGGCGCTCGCGGGAAACTCCATGGTGACTTTTGAGACCGCAATCTTCGACGCAAGGGACCAACTGGTCTGCACAGCCATCTCAACACTGGTGGTTAGGGGCGGGGCATGAATCTAACTGTTGGCCAAGAACTTCCCGCCAGGGATTTTAAGATAACCCGTGATTCATTGGTTCGCTACGCCGGCGCTTCAGGAGATTTCAACCCAATCCATTACCGCGACGATGTAGCGCAGTCAGTGGGCCTTCCTGGAGTTCTAGCTCACGGAATGCTAACTATGGGGTTGGCTGTTCAAGTGGTTGTTGATTTTGTTGGAGACAGCGGGCAGATACTTGACTACCAAGTTCGCTTCACCAAACCCGTCCTAGTTGATGCAGAAAAAGGCGCAACCGTTTCGGTTGCCGCCAAGGTTATTGAGATTGACGAAGAAACAAAGCTAGCCCGCATTGACGTAACTGCAGTGTGCGCTGAGCTAACAGTTCTTGGGAAAGCCCAGGTAAGGGTCAAGATCTAGTGCAGGCGCTAGCAGAGCTAACCTCAATGCAAGTTGGCGGTGTGCCAGCAAGCATCCAGGTTTGCAATACTCGCGAACAACTTATCGAGATAGCAAAGACTCTTTGGGCATCGGGCGATGACTGGATAACTATCGGCGGTGGAACAAATCTTGTTTTTTCTCAAGACGTTAGCAACCTAAACGTGATTCAGGTTAAAACAACCGGGATCGAAAAGACAGTTTTAGACGGAAAGCAAGTTTGGAAAATTCAAGCTGGCGTCGATTGGGATGAGCTTGTGAAACAAACTGTGGATGCGGGCCTTGCCGGCATCGAAGGAATGAGTGGCATACCAGGAAGTTGTGGAGCATCACCGGTACAAAACATCGGAGCCTACGGCCAGGAACTAAGCGATGTGTTTTTGCGAGCAGAGTTTTTAGATTACGAATCTGGGGATTTAGTAATTCTTGAACCTAAAGATCTAAAGTTTGGCTACCGAGATAGCGCGATAAAGCGCGGCAGGACCGGCATCATCACCTGGATTGAGATAGAACTACTCGACCTAGAAGGTCTTTCAAGACCTCTTTATTCAGGGCAAATCGCAGGAGCTTTAAAATCCGAAATGGGAAAGCAAGTAAAGCTAACTGATGTTCGAGAGTCGGTGCTTGCTCTCCGAGCAGCCAAGGGCATGGTCTTGGATGCAAAAGACCCAAACTCTGTTAGCTGTGGAAGCTTCTTCACAAATCCAATCGTGAGTGACAGCTTTGCAAGGACACTCTCTTCTGATGCACCGAGATGGGAAACGCAAGAAGATGATGGGTTGACTGTCAAGCTAAGCGCCGCGTGGCTTATTGAGCAAGCTGGTATCGGCAAGGAGTTTTCATTACCAGGCTCGAAAGCAGCAATTTCTTCCAAGCACGCATTGGCGATTGTGAACACTGGCGGCGCAACCGGAGAAGAAATCGCCGAGCTTGCCAGGTTTATTCAAGAGCGAGTGGCTGCAGCTTTTGGAATCAACTTGGTTCCAGAGCCCAACCTGATTGGCTTCGCAAACTAGTTGAACAGTTGCTGAAGTCTATGAATACCTTCAGAAATCTGGTCATCGCCAAGCGCGTAGCTCATGCGAACGTATCCTGAGGGACCAAAGGCTTCTCCAGGGACAAGGGCCACTTCAGCGGCATCGAGGATGTAATCGCAAAGCTCCAAAGAAGTGTTGATGGTTGTTCCGCCCCACTGTTTGCCAAGGAGTCCGGTCACGTCCGAGTAAACATAGAAGGCACCTTCTGGCATAGGAGCTAGCCAGTTGGAAATCTTGCCCAGCTCAGAAACTGCCAGGTGACGACGCCTATCGAACGCGGCCAGCATGGCCTTGACCTCATCTTGCGGACCGGTGAGGGCAGCAAGTGCTGCTCGCTGAGCGATGTTGTTTACGTTTGAGGAAAGATGCGACTGCAAGTTGGCAGCCGCCTTCATGGCATCAAGGGGTCCTGCCATCCAACCCAGTCTCCAGCCGGTCATGGCGTAGCTTTTTGCAACACCGTTGACCATGATGGTTCGATCTAGCATTTCTGGAACGACCTCAGTGATCGAGTAAGCCTTCCTGCCGTCATAGACCAGGTTCTGATAAATCTCGTCGGTGACGATCCAGACATCGTTTTTCAAAGCCCACTCACCGATTGCCTTGACTTGCTCTTTTGAATAAACAGCACCGGTTGGATTAGAAGGAGAACAAAACAGCAAGGCCTTGGTCTTGTCTGTTTTGGCAGCTTCTAGCTGCTCAACGGTGACGATGTAGCCCTGGTCACTCCCAGCAAAAACCTCGACGGCTTTTCCTCCAGCAAGGGCAATGGCCTCTGGGTAGGTAGTCCAGTAAGGAGAGGGAAGTATTACCTCGTCGCCTGGATCGAGTAGCACTGCAAAAGCTTGGTAAACCGCCTGCTTGCCACCGTTTGTTACAACTACTTGGGAGGCGGAAATCTCGGTACCCGAGTCAGCTTTGGTTTTTTGGACGATTGCTTCCCGAAGTTCAGGTAAACCAACCGCTGGCGTATAGCGGTGGTTCTTGGGGTCTCTGGCTGCCAGCACGGCAGCTTCAACGATATGGGCTGGTGTTGGGAAATCTGGCTCACCAGCGGCATAGCTGATAACTGGCTTACCTTCAGACTGGAGAGCCTTGGCCTTGGCGTCGACTTTTAGAGTCGCGGACTCAGCAATAGCTGAGATTCGCTTCGAAATTCTGGAGTGGGTCACGATTCCTAGCCTATCGGGGGCCAAATGGCCCTTTGCAATCCAGAGATAAGCGGATTAGAGTAGAACCCAGTAGTTGACAGCTGCGGAAAGCCTAATCTGGCAAATTATCCATCTTTAGATTCAATCTAGAAGTGTGTCTTTTGACGGGGCTGGTTCATTTAGCTGTTTAGCCCCTAAAGGGCGGTGGCTCAATTGGTAGAGCAGCGGTCTCCAAAACCGCAGGTTGCAGGTTCGAGTCCTGTCCGCCCTGCAAACAACGAAGGAAAGAAGTAGAAAATGGCAGAAGAGCTTCAGCCAACAGATGACTTAGTCGGAAAAGCCAAGTCAGACAGTGCTGCGACTCGCAACATCTTTGGTCGCTTTGCACTGTTTTTCAAACAGGTTTACGCGGAGCTTCGCAAGGTCACCAGACCTACTTACCGCGAGTTAGTTAACTACACCGGCGTTGTGCTTGTCTTCGTAGCACTTGTAATGGTGATTTTGTCGGGCTTGGACTTTCTGTTCTACAACGTCGTAACTTTCGTCTTCACCCCAACCAGCTAGTTTTTACAAAAAGAACAGGAATCTTCAATTGAGCGAGATCGAACAGACAGAGCTTGAGCCAGAAACCACCTCGGCTCCGCTAGATGCTGCCGATATTCCGGCTGCATCATTTTCAGCGGTTGAAGAAGTGGTTGCAGTTGTCGCACCTGAATCACAGGTAGTTTCCCCAACCTTCGGAAACGCTCCTGAAACAGCAGCTGCCGAGACACTTGTTCCCGAGACCCCAGCAGAAATTTCGTCAGAAGAAATGGTTTCTGAGGGAGCTCCTCAAGACGGGGCTCCGGTTCTAGCTTCGAACAGTTCGACAGAATCTAATGTTTCAGACAGCGTTGAAGAATCTAACGAGGAATCTTCTGAAGAAGCCAAGGAAGAAGACCCATACCGCATCTTCCGCGCCGAGCTTAGAGCTCAGTCAGGCAAGTGGTTTGTGGTTCACTCTTACGCAGGATACGAAAAGCGCGTAAAGCAAAACATTGAGAACAGAAAGCTTGCCATTGATGGTGGCGACCAGATTTTCCAGATCGAAGTTCCTATGGAAGACACCATTGAAATCAAAAACGGTCAGCGCAAGCTTGTGTCTAAGGTTCGTATACCGGGCTATGTTCTAGTGCGCATGGAAATGACCGAAGAGTCTTGGTCGCTAGTTCGCCACACACCAGCTGTCACAGGCTTTGTTGGCAACTCCCAGAATCCGACACCACTTCGTCCAGACGAGGCATTCGAGATGCTGAAGTCACTTTATGTTCTTCCTGAAGAAGCTTCTGCCAAGGCCGCTGTAAAGGGCACCCAGATGGTCAAGGGCAAGACCAGAGCAGTTCCAATCAACGTTGATTTCAAGGTTGGCGAATCAATCATGATTAAGGACGGTTCGTTCGCAGGTCTTCCTGGAACCATCTCCGAGATCAAGCCAGAATCAGGCAAGCTGACCGTACTTGTTTCTCTGTTCGAGCGCGAAACTCCTGTGGAGTTGGGCTTCGAGCAGGTCGGACCACTTTAATCAAAGATTTTCACAAACCTAAACAAAAAAAGGAAAAGAAGAAATGGCACCCAAGAAAAAAGTCACCGGACTTATCAAGCTACAAATCCAGGCCGGAGCTGCTAACCCAGCCCCTCCGATTGGTCCAGCCCTTGGTCAGCACGGTGTAAACATCATGGAGTTCTGCACCGCGTATAACAACGCGACCTCAGACCAGAAGGGCAACGTAATCCCGGTTGAGATCACCGTTTACGAAGACCGCTCCTTCACCTTTATCCTCAAGACTCCTCCAGCAGCTGAGCTCATCAAAAAGGCAGCTGGAATCTCTAAGGGTTCTGCAACCCCTCACACTGACAAGGTTGCACATTTGTCCAAGGATCAGCTAATGAAAATTGCTGAGTCCAAGATGGCTGACCTAAACGCCAACGATGTCGAGGCAGCAGCCAAGATCATCGCCGGAACTGCCCGCTCAATGGGAATCACCGTAGACGCGTAAGAGAAAAAAGTTTTCGTCCAGAAACAAAAGCAACAATTGCACTAAAAGAACAAGAAGTAAAGAAGTACAGCACCACCTACAAACCAAAGAAGTCGTGGGAGAACCAGCTTGGGTTCGTCTAACCACTACTGTGACCAGAAAAGGAACAACAGCATATGCCAAAGCGTTCAAGGGCTTACATCGAAGCCTCAAACAAGATCACCGAGGGTAAGTATTACCTTCCAGCCGAGGCCGTAGCCTTGGTTCGCGAGACCGGATCCAAGAAGTTTGACTCAACAATTGAAGTTGCCGTCAAGCTTGGAGTGGACCCTCGCAAAGCAGACCAGATGATTCGTGGAACTGTATCGCTTCCTCACGGAACCGGTAAGACTGCCCGCGTGATCGTATTCGCAACCGGCCCTGCAGCCGATGCTGCCAAGGCAGCCGGAGCCGACGAGGTCGGTGGCGACGAATTGATTGAGAAGGTAGCAGCCGGATGGGTCGACTTCGACTCAGCTGTTTCCACACCAGAACTTATGGGTAAGGTCGGACGTCTTGGAAAAGTTCTAGGCCCAAGAAACCTAATGCCAAACCCAAAAACTGGAACCGTAACACCAGATGTTGCCAAAGCTGTAACTGACATCAAGGGCGGAAAGATTGAGTTCCGCATTGACAAGCAGTCCAACCTTCACTTCATCATCGGCAAGGCATCCTTCACAGCTGCGCAGCTTCAGGAAAACCTAGCTTCAGCGCTGGATGAAATCCAGCGACTAAAGCCATCGAGCTCCAAGGGTAAGTACATGGTCAAAGCCGCCATCTCGACAACTTTTGGTCCTGGCATCTTGCTAGACACCACTGTTGCCAAGGCCTAAGGCTTAGGCTCAGACCATAAAGAATTAGAAGAACCGGGGCCAATAGGCCTCGGTTCTTTCCTTTTCTTAAAGTTCGTTGGCTTTGGTGAAATAGAATTGCCAAGGGCAATGAGGCCTGATCAACTAAAGACAAATAAGTTGCTAGATCAACATAAGGAAAGTGCGTAAATGTTTTCTCCAGAGGATGAAAAGCGCGTTTTAGACCTAGTCCCCCGTGGGATCTACATTGATGGCCAGTGGAAAGACTCGGCGGACAAAAAGACTTTAGATGTGATTGACCCTGCAACCGGCAAGGTTTTAGTCTCGATTGCCGATGCCGCCCCAGCCGATGGAATGGCCGCAATCGAGGCTGCCCACAACGCCCAGGAAGCCTGGGCCAAGACCGCTCCTCGTGACCGTGCTGAGATGCTGCGTGCTGCCTTTGAAAAAGTAACTTCCATGGCAGATGAGTTTGCACTGGTGATGTTATTGGAGATGGGAAAGCCCTTTGCCGAAGCCAAAGGAGAAGTAGCGTACGGAGCCGAGTTCCTGCGCTGGTTCTCCGAAGAGGCAGTAAGAGTCACTGGCCGCTACGGAACTGCTCCTGATGGCAAAAACAGAATTATGGTTCTAAAAAAGCCAGTTGGCCCATCACTGTTTATTACTCCTTGGAATTTCCCACTTGCAATGGCAACTAGAAAGATGGCGCCTGCGATAGCTGCCGGCTGCACCATGGTTCTAAAGCCGGCCGCCTTGACCCCGCTTACCTCAATGCTGTTCGTCAAAGTCATGGAAGAAATTGGTTTGCCTAAGGGCGTTATCAACGTGGTGCAAACTACCCGCGCAGGAGAAGTCACGGGACCAATCATCAAGGATGAAAGATTGCGCAAGCTTTCATTCACCGGTTCCACCGGTGTGGGAAGAAGACTTATTGCAGACTCAGCTGATCGAGTGCTTCGCACGTCGATGGAGCTTGGCGGAAACGCACCGTTCCTAGTTTTCGAGGATGCCGATTTGGACAAAGCAGTAGAGGGCGCTATGTTCGCAAAGCTTCGCAACATGGGAGAAGCTTGCACCGCTGCCAATAGGTTTATCGTTCACGAATCCGTTGCAGAAGAATTTTCAAAAAAGTTTGCTGCCAAGATGGCGGCACTAAAAGTTGCCAGAGGCACCGAAGAAGGCGCCAACATCGGTCCTCTGATTGACGAAAAGAGTAGAGCTAGCGTTCACGCGCTTGTTGCAGATGCGGTTGCGAAGGGAGCCAAAGTTCTAACTGGAGGAGTCGTCCCAGAAGGCGATGGCTATTTCTACCCACCAACTGTCTTGGCCGATGTTCCAGCAAACGCTGAAATTCTCAAAGAAGAGATCTTTGGTCCAGTGGCGCCTGTGATTACCTTCAAGACCGAGGACGAAGCCGTAGAGCTTGCGAACTCAACCGAGTATGGACTGATTGCCTATGCCTTCACCCAGAATCTAAACCGTGGTCTTCGCCTTGCCGAAAGACTCGAGATTGGAATGTTCGGGCTAAACGCTGGAGTTATTTCCAACCCGGCAGCTCCATTTGGCGGAGTCAAGGCCTCCGGCCTTGGCCGCGAAGGCGGCTCCGAGGGCATTGAAGAATACTTGGAAACTGTTTATGTCGGCATTGCTGACCCGATGATTAGCTAACAAGAGACAGAATAGAGCCGTGAACAAAACTATCCTGAAGTCCTTAGCCCTGCTTGCAACTTCTACCTTGCTGTTGGCGGGGTGCGGAGAGCCCAGAAAAGATGAAGTTCCGGTCGAGCCAACACCAGAAGCCAAGGTCTTCGTTTCAGCCCCTCTGACTGGAGAAACTCTCGAGGAGGGTTCTGCTGGATCAGAGACTTTTGGTTTGCCATCGGTAGCCTGCAAGATTGATAACGTCGAGGCAGCAAGACCACAGTTTAACCTCAACAAAACCGACATCGTTTTTGTTGAGATGGTCGAGTTTGGTTTAACCAGACTCGTTGCCGTTTGGCAGTCGCAGCCAGTTGATCAAGCAGGTCCGGTGAGATCAGTGCGTCCAATGGATGCTGATATCACAGCACCACTTGCAGGAATCTTTTGCTTCTCCGGTGGACAACTACCTTTTGTGAACGCTGTGAAAGAAACTGGTCAATATATGGCCAGCGAAACTAGCGAACAAGCAGACAACTTGGGAAGTTTCTCAAGACTTTCTACCCGTCAAGCCCCACACAACGTCATGGTTGATGTTGGACTTCTTCAGTCTCAGCACCTAGACAAAAAAGCTCCGCAGCCGATGCTTACCATGGTTGCCTTTGATCCTGAGACAGAAAGCTACGAGATAGCCTCCACTGAAGCAGGAGAAGAAACCCTGAGCTTTACGGTGAAGTACCCGCAAGCCATCAGCTCTTGGAAGCCAGAAGGAAACTACTGGGTCAGAACCCAAGACGGTGACCAGCACATCGATGCTGCCACCGACGAAATCCTGAGAGCCACCAACGTTGTTGTCCTAAAGACCAAGGTCGATAATTCGTTCATTGACAAAAAATATGGCCCAATTCCAAGAACTGTGATGATTGACTCAGGCGTCGCTTGGGTCTTTAGTAACGGCAAGAGAGTAAAGGGAACCTGGACTAAGTCCTCTCAGTCAGCTCCAATTCAACTTGTTGACGAAGCCGGTGCCCCAATCAAACTTGCGGTTGGAAACACCTGGGTAGAACTAATGGCCGGGCCTTCGAAGATCACGATTGAGTCACCAAAGGCCCCAAGTCCGAGTCCAACGGAAGACGAGTAAGAGCTAAGTTCCCTAGTCTTCGAACGGCTCTCTACCTGGAGTTAGTTCCCAAGCAATCTCTTTAATGTTTGAAGAATCAACGAGCGGTGAGGGCCCTTTAGGCCCTGCAAAGTCCTCAAAAACTTGGTTCACAATGAGCTTTGCAGCTTGCCCCGGGAAAGGCGCCGATGCCTCGACAAGCTCTTGAATCTCAATTTTTTTGGCCGGGAGGCCACTTTCACGGGCTTCAACAATGGTGCCCTTCAGCTCATCGAAAGTTTTGACCCGAACCGACGTCGCGGCTGCCAACTCTCCTGTTTTAGTGAACCGCCAGTGACCTTGGTTTTCAAAAAAGATTGTCGGCTTGCCCGTAACCAGGGGATATTCACCAAGGAATGAGATTCCATCCGTCACAAGGACATCGGTTGCTAAAAACAGCTCAGCGTAAGAACCGTCCTCATCTACAAAAGTGTTAGGTAGTTCACCCCAAGCTTCTCGCCAGGTGATTAGTTCATCATTGGACAAGACTTTTCTATCTGTAAGTGTTCCCCACAAAAAAGGATGGGGACGCAAAACAATTTGGATGTCTGGATTGGCTTTAGCAAAATCCAACATCTGATCTTTTATCTTGGAAAAGACACCAAAGTTGAGCCAATGCGGGGAGTAGGAGTGGTGTGGTGCCCAAACCACCTTGAATCCTTCTCCCGCAATGGGCCAACTCGCGACGCCCTCTTCAGCTTCTTTGCGCAAATAGTCAATCTTGGGAGATCCAAAAAAGTGAACATAGGAATTTCCGCGCTCAGTGGATGAATACGCGCCTAAGACAAGTTTGTCTTGAGTGAAAACTAATGAAGCCAACTGATGAAGTCGTTGCTTGTACAAATGAGTGGCAACGAGGGAACCTTGTTGCCCACCCCCTGGTTCATCGTCTGGTTCATCAACCATTACAAGAGAGAAATATGGAACGTAAGCCAGTCTGGTGAACTGGACCAGCTCATCAAAGCGAAGAGCTGGCTGATAGTTTCGCTGCCAAGGGTAGTTCACAAACACGTAATCCGGAGCCATTTCCTTGAGCTTGGCCAAAACCTCTCTGTTTTGACTGTTGGTTCCCCCGAAATTAAAGCGAGTGTGCTCAATTCCGCGTGATTCAAAGAAGGCATGGGCCTTGGCCTCATCGTCGTATCTGAGTTGTCCAGTTAGTTTCCGAGGTAAGGAGATAACCACCGGTTCAAACCGGTCATCGTCCAGCATCAGCTGATAAATCTCATCCAAAGCGTCCCAAGCCTCGAAATAGAGGCCAAGAAAGACAACTTTGATCGGAGGCATCTGACTAACTTAGCAAACTGGTCGAAGAGTACCTATGTCCCAGTGTCAGCTGGCTTGGGCTCAGACCATAACAAACACCCACCTTTTGGCGTTATTAAAAGTATCTGGCAAACTATATATTGGGTAAATAATGGCATTTAGCAAAAAAGGTAAGAAAGAAGCTGCCAGGGCAGCTGTTCTTAATGCACCCGAAGCTCCTTCTGAACTGGAAGCTAGCCAGCTTTTTCCCGAAGATTCGCTAGAAGCTCTCCTAGACGAGCAGTCCAACGAGGAGTTTGGTGACCTCGAGCTCAAGGACCGTGACGGTAAGCCAGTAAAGCTAGCTGAATGGTCAGCTCAAGACTTCTCTTCGATATATGTTCGATTTCGACCACACCTAGAACGTCATGCCAGAAGGTTTCTACACAACCCTTCCCACGTTGACGAGGTTGTTCAGGACGCGTTCTTGTATCTGATGGTTTCCTTGCCAGAACTAGACTCCGAGATTGGGGTTCTAAGGTTCTTGAAGTGGAAGACCAGGCTTTTGTCGCTCGATGTCATCAGAGCCTCTGGGCGCGCTTACATCAACTCAATTGATGATGTGGCTGAGCCAGAATCCAACGACCCTGAGGTTTCAAGTGCACTTGAGCAGCAAGATGATGCGGCCGTTGTGAGGCTTGCACTTTCAAAGCTGAACCCAAGGCACCGAGAAGTTCTTATTGCATCGATGTACGAGGAAAAGTCAACTGAGCAGATTGCGTCTCAAGTTGGACTATCCGAAAACGCAACACGACAGCTTATCTTCCGCGCCAGAGCGGCTTTCAAGAAGGCCCTTATTGGAGATATCGACACCACCGGCATGTCAGCTGCCGCGATATTGTCTGTTGCTGCAAGAAAAGCAGCATCAGAAGGCAAAAAAGTGGGAGCTGCTACGCTAACCATTATTGCCCTAGTTGTCATGTCACTTAGCGTTTGGCCCACCATGAGTCGAACACCAGCCGACCAGATGGCGGATGCTCTGTCAAACATTGTGCCAACCACCGACCCAACTGCGCCAACCCAACCAATGGACGGTTCCGACAATTCAACAGGCGACGGCTCGAACGTTTCTACACCAGGCGATCAGACAGCGAATCAGCCTAGCGATGCAGAATCACCGCTAAAGCCAAAACCTTCAGTTGCTGAAGTCAAGGAAGTTCTCAGTGAGCCAAGCTTCGGCGGCATCATGAACTCTGACTCAAACTCTAAAATTTATGTGCTCGACCAGCACTACACAGCAGTTGGCGATAACGGGCTAACAGCCAAGTTCACATTCAACCCAACATCAGATTCGGTCTTTAGCGACGTCTCTGCCCAAATCCAGCTCGCCGACATGTTTTTCAACTTCACTCCAAGCGACTCGGGAACCATCAGTGGCAAAACCCCAGAGGGCCTTTCCTACTATGTGTTTTCTAGCCAAGCCCCGTACCTCTATGACTCAGAGGGCATTAAATGGACTGAAACAGCCTCAACAAACGCCAGATTTATTATCGAGGTCATCATGGAGCAAAACGGGATTACCGTCAAAGAAGTAATCCTCACACTAAATGCAGCCAGCTAAGCCGCTACCAGACATCTTCTTTTAGGTCTTCTAGCACCCCCTTTTTGGCAGTAGAAGCGCTGTTTGGAGCCAACCCGGCTGGAACTTGCAAGATTAAACTTGAAAAACGGCCAATATCGGCCTCAAAAGGCCCAAAACTTGGCAAAAAGTCTGGGCAGTAACCGTAATAGTCCGGACAAATTTACGCTAATCTTATTGAGCGACAATTCTGGGCTGGCCTACTTGGTTGGCCAGATTAGAAGAATCGCTCCTCCTAATCCACCGGATTAGGGGTTAAACCAAGAAAGAAAGAGACTAAATGTCTAAGAAACTAATTGCAGTTGCTGCGGCAGCTGTATTGGCCCTAGCGGGTCTAGCTGCTCCTGCGAGTGCAGCATCTTCAGCAACCCTTTCAGGTGCTGGATGGGTCGCTAACAGCGGTTCAAACGACGGATCAACTGCTGTGAAGGCTGCGACCCTGGATGTGCCTTACTACAATGAAATTAGCGAAAGCGACGACACTGCTGGTGCGATTTCCATCGACACAGACGCCAATTCAACTGTTACAGTAACCGCTACTGGAGGAGCAAAACTTCTAGAAGACACTGATGCTGTTGATGACAATTCTGCAGATGTGAACAACACCAACGCTGGAAGAACATCTTTGACCATCGCATCGGACGACGATGACCCAACTATTTACGTTTTCACCACCACCACTGCCGTTTCAACGGTAACTGTTAACGTGAAGAACAGCACTACTACCTACAACAAGACCTTCTACCTTAAGGGAATTGCTGGAGAGCCATATTTCTTCAACAGCCTAACTGGAGCGCCTTCAGTTCTTGAAGACGGCGATGACGCAGAACTCAGTGTCAAGCTAACCGACGTGTTCGGTAACGAAATCAAGAACGGTGACTGGGATGGCGACGTTAATGCCAGCCTGGGATCATACGAAGACGACCAGTGGGGTTACTTCGAGTGGAACGAGAGCACAAAGGTTCACGAACTAACTTTGACCTCAAGCTCGGATCTTCCTTACATCTTCACAGTCTCTGTTGACAACGACCGTTCAGATCAGGGCTTCAAGGCTCCAGCCGACCCGTTCACCTCAATGGTAAACGGCAAGACTAACAGCGACCTAGCGAAGCAGGTTGCGGCTCTTGAGGCTAAGGTAGCTGGAATGGTTACCAAGAAGCGCTTCAACAAGCTAGCTAAGAAGTGGAACGCAGCGTTCCCAAGCAAGGCAGTATCACTAAAGAAGTAAGTATTTTCTAACTTCAAATAAAAACCCCCGAGAGTAATCTCGGGGGTTTTTATTTGACCTCAGCCTTGATTCAATTGAGAAGAAACATGACTATTCTTCTTGGCTAAAATCCCTAAAGACTTGGCCTTCTTAACGGCCTCAAGTCGGGAACTGACTCCCAGGGCCCTATAAATCTTTACCGTCTCCTGGCGAATTGTCGATTCAGACAGCATGAGATTTTTTGCTATCTCCAAATTTACAAGCCCCGAATCGATATGACCGAGGATATTGACTTGTCGAGGGCTGAGGTCCTCGGCACCTAAAGGGACAGGGGCAGCACTGAGGGCTAGAGCTCCAAAATCCAAGGATTGTAAGTAGAAGGCACCAAGTTTTGATAAGGCTAGACCAATACCTTTGGAAAATTCCAGCTTCATCTGAACATCGTCAAGAATCAGAACACCGATTCCAGTCGGAACTCCGTGTGACACAAAGGGAATTGATAAAACAGAAAAAATGTCCCCATTTATCTTCACTTGACCAGTTCTAATTTCCTTCTCACGAACCGCCACTGAAAGCGGGGAATCACCCCAGGCAGAGAGGTCAGTTTCAAGGCCCAATGACACACCGTAGCTTG
>CAEZVM010000006.1_pt1 | contig 43831 bp, 42 predicted proteins | sample 7264751 | NCBI WGS metagenome assembly CAEZVM01 (sample SAMEA6813857, study PRJEB35770) | uncultured Rhodoluna sp. | biome: Freshwater; feature: Freshwater reservoir; material: water | place: Czech Republic | collected 2017-05-23 | depth 0.5m m | reverse complement strand
GGTTGCTTCTCCTTCCAGACCTAACGGTCTACTGGCAACAGCTTGTTATGTTTGTGATTGGAGTAGTGGTGGTAGCTATTGCTACCGGTCTCTACATCAGCTCGCAGCTTGGCTCGGGTCCAAGGGATGGCCTAATGCAGGGAACTTCCAACGCTCTCGACAAGCCATTTTGGCTCGTCAGGTCTGGCTACGAAGGCACAGTACTAACCATTGGATGGCTCATGGGTGGCCAAGTTCGTGAGGGTACCGTGATCTTTGCTCTTAGCATCGGCTACTTGGTGCAGTTATCGCTAAAGTTCTTCAAGATCCCTAAAGGCTAGGCGTTTTGAGCCTTATTCGACACCGTGAGACAGCCAGAATTTTGCTTCAGGCAGAGTCTGGAAGGTTTTTGTTGATGCTGTCTCACTGGAGCCCTGAAAGTGGCTTAGAACCTCGCTGGGTGAGCCCTGGTGGCGGTATAGAGCCCGGTGAGGAGCTGTTGCTGGCTGCAAGCCGCGAGCTATTTGAGGAAACTGGGCTCAAGGTGGAAGCGTCACAATTTAGCCCAAAACTAGCAGAGTTGGAATTTGTTCAACCCTGGCCAAATGGAGATTTTGAAACTGGCGTTGCACATTTTTTTAAACTACAAATTCAAGAAGAAATTGAAGTTGATAGATCGTTCTGGACTACAGAAGAACATAGAGACATTTTGGAGGTGCGCTGGTGGGAACCTAAATCACTTATTGAATCAGGTGAGCGTTATGGCCCGCCAGGTCTTGCTGACTTACTGGTTGAACAGGGCTAGCTTTACTCCGTTCGCCGATAATGTACATTATGTCAAGTAATGAATATCCGGTCTCTATAGCCACTTCCCACCTTGAGAGATGATTATTACTTTTGCGTGGCAGTGATCCATTGTTCGAGTTTGCTCGCTGCAGCGCCAGAATCTAGCGCGTTTGAGACAAGCTCGATGGCGGAGTCAAACTGGGCTTTAAGGCTTGAACCTGCTAACTGCGGGTTCTTAGCGGCCCGGTAGGCCACTACTCCCCCTGCGGCGTTCAAAACTACGATGTCTCGGACCGCACCAAGTTGATCAGAGGTCTTGCCTGCGAATAAATCTCGTGCCACTTGAGCGTTTTGTTTGGCATCGCCACCGATTAGGGCATCTTGCGAGACCGTGTTGATGTGAAAATCTGCCGGATTTAGGCTCTGTTGCTGAACTCCTTCTGGGGTGACCAGCCAAACAGTGCTTGTGGTGGTCGTGGTTAGCTCGTCGAGCCCATCATCCCCTCTAAACACCAGCCCAGAACGGCCTCTTTCAGCCAATTCTTGTGCCATCAGCGGCGCAAGTAGAGGATTTGCGACCCCCAGGGAGGTTGCAATTGGCTGGGCTGGGTTAGCTAGCGGACCTAGGAAATTGAATGTGGTTGGAATCCCGAGCTGTTTGCGAATCGGTGCAACGTGCCTCATGGCCGGATGGAAAACTGGAGCAAAAAAGAAAGTGATTCCAGTCTCGAGGAACACATCAGCAACCCGTTGGGGTGTGAGGTCCAATTTGACCCCCAGGACTTCGAGCATCTCCGAGGATCCTGTTTTTCCGGATGCCGATCTGGAACCGTGCTTCATGACAGGAATTTCTGACGCCGCGGCAAGAATTGAAGCCATACTCGACACGTTTACGGTGCCAACCAAGTCCCCACCGGTACCGACGATATCAAGTGCGTCATTGCCGGTATCTAAAACCACTGCTTGCTTGAGCATCACATCGACTAAACCGGCGAGCTCAGAAACAGTTTCACCTTTGGACCTCAGTGCCAACATGAAGGCAGCAATTTCAGCATCGCTGGCGTCGCCTGACATGATTTGGGTCAATGCCCAATTGGCTTCCGAACGATCCAAGTCATGTTTGGCGATAAGTTTGCCAAGAATATTTGGCCAACTTGATTGCGGATTCATAAATCCAGCTTAGTGATGAAAACTTGTATGAACCTTGGCCAAATTGCCTAGCTGGCGCGGATTCGCGGGTTATCATTAATGCATGACTTCGATGCCCGTTGCCCAAAACTCAGTAGTTATCAATCGTCCGAGTGCTACCTCGGTCGGAACTATCGTCTGGCTTGGCAGTGAAGTTATGTTTTTTGCGGGCCTATTCGCAATGTATTTCAGCCTCCGCGCCAATGCTCCCGAGATATGGGCTAATGACACAGCAATCTTGAATGTGCCATTTGCCCTTGTAAACACGCTGATATTGGTGGCCTCTTCGTTTACGGCACAGTTCGGGGTGTTTGCCGCCGAGCGCATGCAACCGCGTGCCACCGGGCGCTCCCCCCTGAAGTGGGGCCTTGTTGAGTGGTTCTTCTTGAGCTACATCCTCGGAGCAATTTTTGTTGCCGGTCAGGTCTATGAATACGCGATGTTGGTATCAGAAGGGGTCACGCTAAGTAGCAATTCCTACGGCAGCGCTTTCTATATCACGACTGGCTTCCACGCTCTTCACGTGACCGGTGGACTTATTGCGTTCTTACTAATTATCGGCAGGACATTTGCGGCTAAAAAGTTTGGCCACTACGAGGCAACCGGCGCGATTGTGGTTTCTTACTACTGGCATTTTGTCGATGTTGTCTGGATCGGCCTGTTCTTGATCATCTACGTACTCAAGTAAAGAAAGCGAATATGAGAAAAAGCTTTAACGGTTCGCGTCGTAAGCCGCTGGCTGCAACCATCGTGATTGCAGCTGGATTGCTATTTTCAGGCGGTGGCTACGCAGTAGCGACAAACGTAGTTGAGTCCAGCGTTGCCCCGGAATACACCGCTGAGCAAATTTCTGAAGGCCGCAAACTTTTCCTAGCTAACTGTGCAAGCTGCCATGGCCTAAACGCCGAAAGTACTGCCGCAGGACCTAGTTTGATAGGTGTTGGAGCAGCTGCAGTTGATTTCCAAGTTGGAACCGGACGTATGCCCGGTCAAGGTTCGGGACCACAACTTCCAAAGAAAAAAGTGCAGTTCACTGAAGATCAAATCTCTCTGATGGCAGCTTACGTGGCTTCCTTAGCTCCAGGGCCTGCGATTCCAGAAGCACAGTATTTGGAGGCCACTGGCGATGCAAGCCATGGAGGCGAGCTTTTTAGAATCAACTGTGCCATGTGTCACAACGCAGTTGGAGCTGGTGGAGCGCTAACCGAGGGTAAGTATGCCCCCTCTCTAGAAGGCTCCAGTGCAAAGCACATTTACGAGGCCATGGTTATCGGCCCGCAGAACATGCCGGTTTTCAACGATGCGAACCTCACCCCAGAGGACAAGCAGGACATCATCACTTACCTGGCTTACATTGATGAAAATGGGTCCGCCGGTGGGTATGAACTTGGAAGTTTGGGGCCGGTGGCCGAAGGTTTGTTTGTTTGGATTTTTGGTCTTGGACTAATTATTGCCATCACCGTGTGGCTCGGCGCCAAGTCAAACTAATAAGGAGAAAGCTAATTGGCAGGTAAGGACTTAGAGAAGGGCTCAGAAGCCGAAGGCTTCGAGCACGACTTCGAATCCGGTTTGGCGGTACTTCCGCCGGACAAGATTAAGGACCCAGGTCTTGAGCCTCACCGCGTCCGAATGACTGATAAAAGCCCTGCCAAAGCCAAAAACGCCGAGCGTCAAGTCGCCGCACTATTTTTGGCATCAGTTGTAGGAAGTTTCTTCGCCCTCTGGGCCTACGTGGCTTTCCCAATAACCGAAGACCTAGCAACAGTTAGAGCTAACAATCTTTTCCTAGGCCTTGGTATGACACTTTCACTACTTGGAATTGGAATCGGTGCTGTGCACTGGGCCAAGACCTTGATGCCTGACTTCGAGGTAACCGAGGCTCGTCATCAAACGCGCGGAAGCGAGGAAGTGCGCGCGAAGGCTGTGGAGATTGTCAAACTTGCCGACTCCGAGTCAGGTTTCAGCAGAAGAAAACTGATCCGCAGAACTTTGTATGGAGCACTTGCTCTTTTCCCACTGCCTGCACTCATCGTTTTCGGAGACTTGGGACCTCAGGTCGGCAACTCGCTTCGGCAGACGATGTGGAAAGCTGGAACCAGGTTGACTAAAGACCCGACCGGAGTTCCAATCAAGGCATCAGACGTCACCCTTGGATCGGTATTCCACGTTATCCCTGAGGGCTTGTCGGAGATGCATGAGCACAAGCTCGAGGAAAAAGCAAAGGCTGCAGTTTTGTTGGTTCGGCTAAACCAAGAAAGCTTGAATGAAGCCGAAGACCGCAAAGGCTGGTCCTACGACGGGATCGTCGCTTACTCAAAGATTTGTACACACGTTGGATGCCCTGTGGCACTCTACGAACAGCACACACACCACTTGCTCTGCCCTTGCCACCAGTCAACATTTGACGTCACCGAGCACTGCAGGGTTGTTTTCGGTCCAGCATCTCGTCCCCTGCCTCAACTACCAATCGCGGTAGATGCGGAAGGATACCTAATCGCCCAGAGTGATTTCCTCGAACCCGTCGGCCCTAGTTTTTGGGAGCGTTAAAAATGAGCACAGTAGTCACCGAAAAAAAGCAAGGCGGAGCCCTGGCCGCAACGGCGAATTACCTTGACGAACGCGTAGGTATTGGAGGCATTCTAAAGAGCTTCGGCCGTAAAGTCTTCCCTGACCACTGGTCCTTCATGCTTGGAGAGGTTGCACTCTACAGCTTTGTGATCCTACTGATCTCTGGAACTTTTTTGACCTTCTTCTATCAGCCATCCATGACTGAAGTTTTTTATGACGGCTCTTATGTTCCGCTCAAGGGAACTCAGATGTCAATTGCATACGCATCAAGTCTGGATATATCCTTTGAGATACGTGGCGGAATGCTCATGCGTCAGGCTCATCACTGGTCTGCTCTTTTATTCGTGGCAGCAGCGGGACTTCATATGCTCCGGGTGTTCTTCACTGGAGCGTTCCGCAAGCCTCGTGAGATCAACTGGTTAGTTGGTTTTATGCTGTTTGTTCTTGGAATGGCTGCCGGATTCACTGGCTACTCACTCCCAGATGATCTACTCTCTGGAAACGGACTGCGAATTATTGATGGAATGATCAAGGGAATTCCAGTCATAGGTACCAGCATCTCCTCCGGCTTGTTCGGTGGAGAGTTCCCAGGAACTGAAATTGTTGCAAGACTTTATGGTCTACACATTCTGCTAGTTCCAGCACTTATCTTGATATTTATTGCCATTCACTTGTTTATGGTTGTTATTCACAAGCACACGCACTACTCGGGCCCTGGCCGCACAGACGAGAACGTGGTTGGCTACCCACTGATGCCCGTTTACGTGGCTAAGGCTGGAGGATTTTTCTTCATCGTCTTTGGTGTTGTCATGCTGATCTCAGCAACCTTCACAGTGAACCCGATTTGGAACTACGGCCCATATGACCCCTCCCCCGTCTCGGCAGGAACTCAGCCCGACTGGTACATCGGCTGGCTAGATGGAGCTCTAAGACTTGCTCCAAGCCACTTGGACATCGCATTCCTAGGTCACACCTATCCAATGGGTGTCCTGATTCCATTAGTTGGGAGTTTGGTGTTTCTTGCTCTGGTGGCGGCATACCCGTTTATTGAAGCTTGGGTCACTGCAGACAAGAGAGAGCACCACGTTCTGGACCGACCAAGGAACGCTCCAACCCGCACTGGCATCGGGGCTGCCGGAGTCACTTTCTACGGGGTACTCTGGGCGGCTGCATCTACTGACCTAATTGCGACTTTCTTTAAAATGTCTCTCAACCACGTGCTTACTGTTATGCAAATCATGCTGATTGTGGGACCATTCGCAGCCTACGTCATAACAAAGCGCACTTGCCTGTCACTGCAGCGCAAGGACAGGGAAATTGTGTTGCATGGCCGAGAGACGGGACGTATTGTTCGTCTGCCCCATGGTGAATACATCGAGGTGCACGAGCCACTGGACAAATTTGAGATGTACAAACTGGTGGACTTCAAGGACTATCGTCCAACTGTTGTTCGCCCGAACAAAAAGGGAAAGATTACCGTTGGAAGCCGTGTCCGCGCTGCACTCTCAAGACTTTACTTCGAGGACCGGATTGCACCTGTGACACAGTCTGAGCTAACTGAGGCTCAGTCCCACGACCACTCCCCTGCAATTGCAACAAGCAATCAGGAGCAGTTGACCAAGTAAGCCAAAAACAAAATCCCCCTCACCTAAATGGTTGGGGGATTTTTTTGGACTTAGGAGCTTATAGGCTTGTAGGAATCCGCCTCTATTTCGACTAGCATTTGGGGATTTATGAACTTGATGCCTGCAAGCATTGTCGCAGCAGGCCGAATGTCAGAAAACAGCTCCCCGTGGGCCTTGCCTACCGCATCCATATCTTCCGGGTTAGCCAAGTATATTCTGGTGCGAACAATATCAGAAAGCGTGTGGCCGCCCACTGCAAGAGCTCTCTCAATAACTTTGAAGGCGAGGTGGGCTTGACCATAAGCATCACCTACGCATTGAACATTGCCATCGACGGTAGCGGTTGATCCGGACACGTGAATAAATGGCCCAGCAACTGTTGCTCTGGAATATCCCACAGATGACTCCCAGGGTCCTCCAGAAGAGATCTTCTTATCGGCTGGCATGGTTTTCTCCTATGTTCTTGGCTAGCAACTTCAATTTAATTGCCTTCAATTCAGCCTGCCAGAAGTGTGCTGTTCTGTGGCTCTTCTTTTTACAAAGACTGGACTAGTGCGCGAACTGACCGCGGCTGTGTTCGAATACGTAGCCAATGATTCCAACGATTCCAAGAGGAACAGCTATGAACGTGACCCACCAGCCGATGGCCAGGGAAGCAAATGCCAAAGCTGCTGTTAGACCGAGGTAAAAAGGCCACCAACTCCAAGGCGAGTAAAAACCAATTTCAGATTCGCCGTCTTCAATGTTGGCATCTAGTCGGTCCTCAGGAACCTCGCCCTGTGTATTAGCTGTCTTCCAAAGATAGAAAGCCAGGAATGCACTCATAAAGGTAAGCATGGCTAAAGCCGAAGTTCCGATTGGCTCCCAACCATCATGTGTCAGAGACCACCAGAGGTGATAACCGGCGGTCACGACGGCATAGAACACAGTCAGAATGATCCAGAGTAAGTAATTTGCTCTCATGTTTTACCTCTTTGCCGACGCTTTGGCTTCAGGAGCTGCGTAATCGGGGTAGTGGAGATCGAAGGCCGGAGACTCAGAGCGAATTCGAGGCATGGAATGGAAGTTGTGACGAGGAAAAGGCGTTGAAGTGGCCCACTCTAAACTTCGGCCGTAGCCCCATGGGTCATCAAGGGTCACGCGTGGAGCACTACGAGCAGTGATGTACACATTCCAAAGGAACGGAATCATCGACAGTGCTAGCAGAACTGAGCCCGCCGATGAAACTGCGTTCATCCAGCCAAAGCCATCCTCCGGTAAGTATGTGGCGTAGCGGCGAGGCATACCAATCACACCGAGCCAATGCTGGATCAAGAATGTGATATGGAAACCGAAGAATGTGAGCCAGAACTGGATGTAGCCCAGCCGTTCATTAAGCATCTTTCCTGTCATCTTTGGCCACCAGAAGAAAAAGCCTGCAAACATTGCAAACACTACAGTTCCAAACACTACGTAATGGAAATGAGCTACTACGAAGTAGCTATCTGATAAATGGAAGTCAAGAACAGGTGACGCAAGAATTACTCCGGTTAGGCCTCCGAAAACAAAAGTTGTCAAAAAGCCCAAGCTCCAAAGCATTGGTGTTTCAAAAGTAATTGAGCCCCGCCACATAGTTCCAATCCAGTTGAATATTTTCACACCAGTGGGAACAGCAATAAGCATCGTGGTAAACGCAAAAAACGGCAGCAGAACTGATCCAGTGACGTACATGTGGTGAGCCCAAACGGTCATCGATAAGGCGGCGATGGCGATGGTTGCATAGACCAATGTTTTGTAACCAAACACTGGCTTGCGGCTGAACACTGGGAATATCTCAGACACGATTCCGAAAAATGGAAGTGCGATGATGTAGACCTCTGGGTGGCCAAAGAACCAGAACAAGTGCTGCCACAACATTGCTCCGCCGTTGGCGGGATCAAATATGTGAGCGTCAAAACGACGATCGGCGCCGAGAGCAAAAAGCGCTGCCGCAAGAGGTGGGAAACACATAATCACCAGAATCGAAGTGACCAGTGTGTTCCAGGTGAAAATCGGCATCCGGAACATGGTCATTCCAGGTGCACGCATGGTCAAAATCGTGGTGATGAAGTTAACTCCACCCATAATGGTTCCAAAACCCGCTAGCGCAAGTCCAAAGACCCACAAGTCCCCGCCTATTCCCGGCGAAAAGGTTGTATTGGATAACGGCGCATATGCAAACCAACCAAACGATGCAGCTCCCTGGGGAGTAAAGAACCCAGACACCGCAATAAAGGAACCGAAGAAGTAGAACCAATAAGCAATGGCGTTCAATCGCGGGAACGCTACGTCGGGTGCCCCAATCTGAACCGGCATGAGGACGTTTGCAAAACCGGCAAACAACGGAGTAGCAAACATCAAGAGCATGATGGTGCCGTGCATGGTGAAGAGTTGGTTGTACTGTTCCTTAGTCTGAACAATATCAAGGCCGGGTGCTGCTAGCTGGGCGCGAATAACCAGGGCCATTACTCCGGCAATCAGGAAGTAAATGAAGGATGTAATCAGATACAGATAGCCGATTTTCTTGTGGTCGGTGGTGGTCAGCCAATCAACCAGAATTTGCCCCTTGGTCTTTTTTCTCTCACCGGGAAGGTTAGATCCGCCATAAGGGCGAGTTTCGGTTAGCGTGGCCATCTGGACTATCCTCTAATCTCTGGGTTGTCGCCTGGAAGGTTTTGGTTTCGGTCATAGGTTGTATCCAGCTGGCCGGTCTGACCCTTGCTAGCCAAAGTAGCTAGGTAAGTGTCGTACTCTGCTTGGGATACAACTTTCACTTGGAATAGCATTAGCGAGTGGTACTCACCGCAAAGCTCAGCGCATTTCCCGGAATAGGTGCCCTCTTTCAAAGGTGTGAAATACATAGAGTTCGTTTTGCCAGGGAACATATCTTTTTTGTACAAAAAATCGATCACCCAGAACGAGTGAATTACATCTCGCGCACTCAAGTTAATCTGAACGGTCTTGTTCACTGGAAGATAAAGCGCTGGAAGAGTATCTGGAACGCCCTCCTGGCCAGCAAACTGGGCCTGGATTCCTGATTCGTAAACGTCGGCATCAACGTAGTTAAAGTCCCAGCTCCACTGCTTGGCAATAACTTGAATAGTGACATCTGGATTCTCGGTAGGCTGCTCAATGGCTGCCATGTCGCGAGCCGTGAAAGCGAAAAACCCGATTACGAGAATCAGCGGGACGACTGTAAACAAGACCTCAATCGGGTTGTTATATCTCAGCTGGGCAGGAATTCCAGTTTCGCCCTTGCGCCTGCGGTAAACCACAATGGCCCACGCCATAAGGCCCCACGCCATAAGGCCAACAAGCCACAGCACGATCCACGCTGTGGTCCAAAGACCTGTTACTCGGTCAGTGTGGTTCGTGATTCCCCATTCGCCCGGCAGAAACCCTCTGGCGACCTGGTCGGTGCAGCCGGTCAGCAATAGAACGACGGCTAAGGCTACTGGGGCTAGGCCCCACTTAAATCGACTTCTCAATTGAAAAACTGACCCTTCGGCATGTAAACAGTGACGTCTTTAGTCTAAGCGAGGAAAATCAGCAGGGGACGCCAAAACACCTAGAAAACAGCGGGTTTGATTGATTGCGAAGCCTAAAACTGAATTAGTTGAAAGAGTCTCCACACGCGCAAGATCCTGCAGCGTTGGGGTTGTCAATTGTGAATCCCTGCTTCTGAATGGTGTCTTCAAAGTCGATAGAAGCACCTTCTAGGTAAGGAACGCTCATCTTGTCAACCACGACCTGGACGCCGTCGAAATCAGCAACCGCGTCAGATTCTTCAAGAACCTCGTCAAAAAATAGCTGGTAGATAAGTCCGGAGCAACCGCCTGGCTGAACCGAAACACGAAGTCTCAAGTCGTCGCGTCCTTCTGCTGTCAGCAGAGTGCGAACCTTGTCCTTTGCGGTGTTGGTGAGGCTGACTTTGTGGCTTAGTGTCTGTTCCATGTTGCTCCCTAGAGAAACGATCGATGTGTCTAGTCTACAAAACTAAACCGGCTAGAGCGTAATCTGATTCCCACTTATCAAAAACAAGGTTTGGGCTAAAATCGCGTTTTGGAAGGTCTCGAGGTGAAGACTCTCATTTGGAGAGTGAGCTCTCGAATCTGGATCTTCAACGCCAGTGACTAGAACCTGAGCACTTGGGAAAACTCTTTCAAGCTCAGCTATGAAAGGAATCGATCCTCCGATACCAATATCGACTGACTTTTCCCCATAGGCCAGACCCAAGGCCTGTTCGGCAAGTGATTTGGCCCACCCAGACTCCCCCAAGTTAAATGGTTTGCCGAGCTCAACAGGCCCGAAGCTGATTTCCGCTCCAACTTGGTTGTGGTTCAAAATGTGGCTCTTCAGAGCCTGTAGGGCCTGTTCAGGGTCCTCCCCGGGCGCAATTCGAAGGCTTAGCTTGGCCCGAACGCTTGGCACCAGAGTGTTTGAAGACAGCGCCACGGAGGGGTAATCCAGGCCAATTAGAGTAAGGGCTGGCTTGGTCCAGATTCTAGGAAGAATCGGACCAGTCCCAATGGTTGAAGTGGAGGACAGAAGGCCTGAATCAGCCCTTAACTGGTCTTCAGTGAACTCCAAATCACCATTCTCTTCCGAAATGAGCCCGGAAATGGAGACCGAGCCATCCTCATCCCACATCGAACCTAGGATCTTGACTAGCGCCAGCATGGCATCTGGCACTGCTCCCCCGTACATACCACTGTGGACCGCGTGGTCTAAGGTCTTCACCTCGAACTCCAGCGAAACCATGCCACGAAGCGTTGTCGTGATCGCAGGCACAGCTGTACTCCAGTTGCCCGAGTCTGCCACGACAATTACTTCGCTTTGAAGTTTTGACTGATGTTCTTCCAAGAAGGTGGAAAATGATGGCGAACCCGCTTCCTCTTCACCTTCAATGAACACCGCGAGGCCCAGATCAAAGTCTGACCCAACAAGCTCAGACAAGAGCTTTATCGAAGCTACGTGCGCCATGATGCCGGCTTTGTCATCTGCCGCACCTCGACCGTAAAGCCGGCCACTTCTGATTTCAGGCTTGAATGCAGCTGAGCTCCAAGCTGATTCATCCCCTGGGGGTTGAACGTCATGGTGGGCGTAAAGCAATACAGTCGGGCGTGAGTTCTTGGCCTTTCGCGTGGCAACAATAGCTGGAGCACCAACCTTGTCTTGCTCATACCGGGATCTCAGAATATCCACAGAGTCAAATACTCCGGTGTTCTCAAAAAGAGCCTTGACCGCACTGGCGCTTTGCTCGAGTTGGTCTTGATCAAAAGCCTCCCAGGCTATGCCTGGAATTCGGACGAGTTCTTGAAGGCTATCGAGAGTCTCAGGAAAGATCTTTGCTACCGCTTCGCGGGCTTTGTCTAGCTGAGCTTTCGAAATGGTCTGGGGTTTCAATTCCATGAGGGTAATCTTAAGCCCAAAGCAACAACAAAACGAAGGACCTCCATGGCTCAAGATCCAGCACCCACCTCACCAGCTTCGAAGGCAGGAAAAGGCAAGCCGACTCCGGCTAGAAAGCAGCAGGAGCAACTTCGCAAAAAGCCAGTTGTTGGAAATCGCTCACCTGAGGCAAAGCGAGCCGCGAAGCGAGCACTGCAAGCCGAGCGCCTGAAAGCCCGCGAAGGATTAGCAAATGGCGAGGATCGCTACCTAACTTCCCGAGACCGCGGTCCACAGCGACGACTTGCAAGAGATGTAGTCGACTCTAGATTTACTGCCGGCGAGCTTGTCCTTCCAGCGCTCTTTCTTGTCATCATTGTCTCCTCAGTGAGAACAGAAGACGCAGTAATTGATTTATACATTCAACTAGGAACCCTAATCACCATGTGGGGTCTATTTGTTTTAGTTGGCCTAGACGGCTTCCTGATCGGAAAAAAGACTCAGCGTCTATCAGAAGAGCGCTTTGGCGATAAGGCTGAAAAAGGTCTTCGGTGGTACGCAGCTATGCGTTCTATCCAGATGAGAGGTATGAGGCTGCCAAAACCGCAGGTCAAGCGTGGCAACAAGACCTTTTAATTTTCAACAAGAAGGAATCAGAAAATGAAGCATCGCTATCTCGGTCAAAGTGGTTTTAAGGTAAGTGAACTTACTTACGGCAACTGGCTCACTCACGCCAGTCAAGTAGACGACGAGGTAGCAATTCGCACGGTAAAAGCGGCTTTAGAAGTCGGAATTACTTCATTTGATACAGCTGACGCTTACGCTAACCAAGCAGCCGAGTCAGTACTGGGTGAGGCACTAAAGTCTGAGCGTCGCGAGGGAATTGAGATTTTTACAAAGGTTTACTGGCCGGTTGCGGACAAAAGACCAAATGATCACGGACTCTCCCGCAAGCACATTATGGACTCGATTCATGGTTCTCTGAAAAGAATCGGAACTGAATATATCGATCTTTACCAGGCGCATCGTTTCGACTATGAAACTCCGCTGGAAGAAACCATGCAGGCGTTTGCAGACATAGTTAGGGCCGGTAAGGCTCTTTATATTGGAGTCTCGGAATGGACAGCGGAACAAATTGAAGCTGGAGCAAAGCTCGCCAAGGAACTAAATTTCCAACTTATTTCGAACCAGCCCCAATACTCGATGCTCTGGCGCGTGATAGAGAAAAAGGTAATTCCTACCTCAGTTGCCAGCGGAATGACACAGATTGCCTGGTCTCCGTTGGCGCAGGGAGTGCTAACGGGCAAATACACGCCAGATGCAAAGGCTCCTCCTGGTTCAAGAGCAAGTGACCCAGAAGTTGCCGCACGGATGGGCGACTTCATGAAGGACGACGTGCTTCTGGCTGTTCAACAGTTGGCTCCTCTTGCCAAGGAATTGGATTTAACGTTGGCTCAGTTTGGGTTAGCTTGGGTGCTTCAGAATCTCAACATTTCAAGTGCAATTATTGGTGCCTCCAAGCCCGAGCAAGTTGTGGACAACGTCAAGGCAGTTGGGGTAGAAATCCCAATCGAGACGATGAAAAAAATTGACCAAGTTTTGAATTCATTTATTGTCTCTGACCCTGATGAAACGAAGAGCCCTCCGTCGCGGCTGGTGTAACTCAGCCGCTTTCAGCTTTGCTTAGTTGGCGGCTAAACCGCGCATAATTTTCCGAGCCCATAACGGACCTTCATACACAAAGCCGGTGTAACCCTGGACTAACGAAGCACCAAGGTCCAATCGTTCTTTTACGTCTGCCGAAGTAAAGACTCCTCCGACGGAGATAATCGCAATTTCTGGCGGCAAGTTCTCTCTTAAAATTGCAAGCGCCTCTAGAGACCTGGTGCGAAGCACAGGTCCAGACAACCCGCCAGCACCAATCTTTGCCACGACATCCATGTCTGTTTTCAGATGATCTCTGGAAATGGTGGTGTTTGTAGCTATGACACCGGCTAGAGAAAGTTTGATTGCCAACTTTGCAACGGCTACTAAGTCCTCATCCGTGAGATCCGGAGCTATTTTCACAAAAACCGGTTTGTTCCCCGAGGCGGTTAGAACAGCCACCAGCAAGGGCTCAAGTTGATCAATAGCTTGAAGCGACCTGAGCCCTGAGGTGTTAGGTGAAGACACATTCACTGCTAGATAATCGGCCACTGGAGCAAGCTTGGCCGCGCTATAGGCATAGTCCGTTGCTGCTTCTTCCAAAGGTGTTATCTTGCTTTTTCCAATATTCACCCCAACAATCGGAAGTGGCTCGCCACTAGCACGTAGCTTCGCGAGTCTAGCGGCAACTGCATCTGCTCCTTGGTTATTAAAACCCATTCGATTTATAAGAGCTAGGTCTTTCTTGAGTCTAAACAAGCGCGGCTTCGGATTTCCTTCCTGAGCATGACGCGTGACAGTCCCAACTTCGACGTGTGAGAAACCAAGATCACCCAGTTCTTTGACGACCACCGCATCTTTGTCAAAACCGGCAGCCATTCCAAAAGGGCCTTCGAAACGCAAACCAAACGCTTCAACTGGTTTAGTCCTTACTCCAACTCGGATAAGTCTCGCTATTCCTGTAAGACCTAAAACCTTTATCAAAAAAATGCCCAAGTGGTGGGCTGACTCTGGCTTGAATCTAGAAAACGCTAGATTAAAAAAGATTCGATACAGCAATTCAGCTCATCACCAATTTGGAATTCTGAGGGATCGCCGAGGAAGCAACTTCAATGATCTAAGCCTGTTTGTCTTCGGCAGGAATGTTACTGCTGGCTCGCAAAGCTCCGATGGCTGATTCAAAGTCCTCTAGAGATTCCCAACCCTGGTAAACGCTTGCAAATCTCATAAACGCCACTTCGTCCAACTCGCGAAGCGGCTCTAAAATCGCTAGACCAATCTCGTGTGCTTCGACTTGGGCAGCTCCGGAAGACCGGATAATCTCTTCCACCTGCTGGGCAAGAACTGCCAAGTCGCCATCCGAAACCGGTCTACCCTGGCAGGCTTTTCCCACACCACTGACAATTTTTTCCCGGCTGAAAGGTTCGGTCACGCCACTTCTTTTTATTACAGTAAGCGAAGCCGTCTCTGAGGTTGTAAAGCGCTTTCCGCATTCGGGACACTGACGACGCCTCCTTATGGCTGAGCCATCCTCGCTGGTTCTGGAGTCAGTGACTCTGGAGTCGGTATTCCGGCAAAACGGACAATGCATCAAGACTCTTTCCTAGTTAACTCAATTTTAGGCGTGGGACCATCAATTGCCTTACTATCTAGCGAAAGCAAAAGCACTTCAAACTAAAGACCAAATGTATGGGGCTGCCCTGCGCCTTAGCTAATATTGTTATCGATGCCTGATCAATACCTTAACTATGACCCCAGCGATGCCTTAAAGGGTGCCTTTAGAAGGCACGCTTCAGGGGTAGCCATAATCACAGCCAAAGCCCAGGACGGCAGCCCTGTTGGGTTCACGGCTACATCGGTGACTTCACTTGGCTCTAATCCCGCCCTGGTCACTTTTAATGTGTCTCGTGGTTCGTCTTCCTGGGCAACTTTGTCGACTACCAGTCATTTAGCAATTCATACTTTGGGCGCCAACAACATAGAACTTGCCAAAAAGTTGGCAGCTGATCACACCGAGCGCTTTTTGGACTCTGATTGGGAGCTATCTGAGTTCGGTATTCCAGTTTTCAAGGATGTGACGGCAGTACTGTTCGTGAAGGTGCGTGAGTACCATCACGTCGAACAAAATGCAGTGTTTATCACCGAGGTGGTTTCTGGAAAGTTGGGCAACGAAGACAAGGCTCTGTTGTACACCCAGCGCTCCTACTTCACTCCAGCCGATGAAGCGCTCTGAATAAGGCACTTGGCGCCAAGCAACGCTTTCAGTTCCCCGATTAGATCGTCGGATATTTTAACAGTTGGCTGCAACTTAAAACTTCGAGGATTTATCTCGTCGATAAAAGACAAATGAACTTCTTCCTTGCCCGGATGAGCCTTTAAGGTTAAATCCAAGTTTTCCAAAATCGACCTAGTAGCGTCGGCCTCTTCAAGTTGCAATCGAAGTGGTCCTCCACTTGCTGACTCAGCCCCAAGAGAAATGGTGTCCATTGAAAAGGCTGAAATCGCGAAACTATCATCGCGAGAGTTAATGCGGCCACGAATCAGAACGACTTCGTCATTAACCAAGGCCTCCGAATATTCTTTATAGGTCTTGCCCATAAACATTACAGAGATTTCCCCCTCAAAGTCCTCGATTATCACGTTCGCGTAAGGGTTACCAGAAGCTCTTGCGACGCGGTGGGTGACGTTAGAAATCAGTCCGGCGATTGTGACTGTCTCGCCGTCACGAATCTCCTCGCTGGTCAAAAGATCCCCAATTGTAAAATCAGCGAACTGTGCCAACTGGTGCTGTCTGCCAGCTAATGGATGGTCAGAGACGTACAGTCCGAGCATTTCTCGCTCGTGTGCAAGTTTTTCCGCCTTTGGCCATTCCGGACGATTAGGAACTACAAGCTGGAAGTCTGATTCCGCAAAAAGATCGCCAAACAAATCAACTTGACCGGTTGATTCATTTTTCTTGATCACTGACTGGGCATCAACTGCCTCCTCGTGAATTTCTATCAGTGAGCGCCTGGTGTGACCAAGAGAATCGAATGCGCCGGCTTTAATCAGCGATTCGATGGTCCGTTTGGAGCAAACTTGCTGCGGCACTCGCCTAAGAAAATCACTAAAAGATTCAAAAGGCTTCTCTCTTCTTGCTGCGATGATGCCCTCCACCACGTTGTTTCCAACGTTTCGAATCGCACCAAGGCCAAACCGAATAGTGTCACCCACCGCACTAAAGGGACCAATCGATTGGTTTACGTCCGGCGCTAGGACCTGAATTTCCATTCGTCGACACTCATTTAGATAAATGGCCAGCTTGTCTTTCGAGTCACCCACGGAGGTTAATAGTGCGGCCATGTACTCTGCGGGAAAATTTGCCTTTAGGTAGGCGGTCCAGTAGCTCAATACCCCGTAGCCAGCTGAGTGCGCCTTGTTGAACGCATAGTCCGCGAAGGGCAAAAGGGTCTTCCAGAGAGTTTCGATGGCAGGTTCTGAGTAGCCCTGCCTCGCCATACCCTCGCTGAAGTCTTTGTAGGAGCGATCTAGCTCCTTCTTGTCTTTCTTACCCATGGCACGACGGAGTAGATCAGCCTGAGCAAGTGAGAATCCAGCGACCTTTTGTGCTACCGCCATAACCTGCTCCTGGTAGACGATTAACCCATAGGTTGGATCGAGAATCTCTGCCAGGGTTTGCGCCAATTCCGGATGAATTGGTTCGGACTTTTGCAAATCGTTTTTACGAAGAGCGTAGTTAGTGTGAGATTTTTCACCCATTGGCCCTGGACGGTACAAAGCAATTACAGCCGAGATGTGCTCGAACTCGCTCGGCTTTAGCATTCGAAGTAGTGAGCGCATCTGGGCGCCATCGAGCTGGAATACGCCCAGCGTCTCCCCTCGGGATAACAGTGCAAACGTGTTAGAGTCCGAATTTAGATCCAGCTCTTCGAGCACCACACTTACTCCGCGGTTTTTTTCTATATTCAGCAACGCGTCATCAAGCACAGTCAAATTTCTAAGACCCAAAAAGTCCATTTTCAGCAAGCCGAGTTTTTCGCAAGGCGGCTGGTCAAACTGGGTAATCACCGCGCCATCATCTTCCCGACGCATGATGGGTATCACCTCTAGCAATGGTTCGGCAGACATAATCACGCCGGCCGCATGCACGCCCCACTGGCGCTTCAGACTCTCTAGTCCGCGAGCCAGCTCAAAAATCTTTGCCGAGTCTGAATCGTTTTCAAGCGCCTCCCGAAACTCCGCTGCTTCTTTGTATCTAGAGTTTTGTTCCGCCTGCTTATCTTTGGGTTTTTCAACTAGCTCCCCAAGAGACACGTCTCGTCCCAACACCATCGGAGGCATCAACTTAGTCAGCTTCTCCCCTGCCGCATAAGGCATTCCCAACACTCTGGCTGAGTCCTTAAGCGCTTGCTTTGCTTTGATTGTTCCGAAGGTCACAATCTGCGCAACCCTGTCTTCACCGTATTTTTGACTTACGTAGCGAATGACCTCGCCTCTTCTGCGGTCGTCGAAGTCCACATCTATATCCGGCGGGGAAACGCGGTCAGGATTCAGGAATCTCTCAAAAATCAGTCCGTGCACAATCGGGTCAAGTTCGGTAATTCCTAGAGCGTAAGCAACAATCGATCCCGCCGCGGAGCCACGGCCAGGTCCCACACGAATACCCTGTTGCCTAGCCCAGGCTATAAAGTCGGCAACTACTAAGAAGTAGCCAGGGAACCCCATCTGCGCAATAACGGTAACTTCATACTTGGCTTGATTGGCTTGACGCTCAGGAACTACCTCGCCATAGCGACGCCTCATTCCCTTGTCGACTTCTTTGGCAAACCAACTGGCCTCAGTTTCTCCTTCCGGAAGAGGGAACTTGGGCATCAGGTCGCGCTTGACGAATTCAACGTTGCAGCGCTCAGCAATTAGAAGTGTGTTGTCGCAAGATTCCGGGTGATCTCGAAACAGCTCGCGCATCTGTTCCGGGGATTTTAGATAATACTCGTGGCCATCAAACTTGAACCGATTCGGGTCCAGTAAGTTAGTGCCCGATTGCACGCAAAGAAGCGCCTCATGGCTGGTGGCGTCTGTGGCATGGGTGTAGTGAAGGTCATTGGTTGCAACTAGTGGCAGTGAAAGTTCTTTGGCCAGTTTAAGAAGGTCTGGCATGGCTCGGCGCTCGATGTCGATTCCGTGGTCCATGATCTCAACGAAGTAATTATCTTTGCCGAAAAGATCCCTATAAAAAGCGGCTGCCTCGAGGGCTTTGTCATACTGACCGAGTCTTATAAGGGTCTGCACCTCGCCCGAGGCGCAACCAGTTGTTGCAATAATTCCTTTGGCATATTCCTGAAGTAGCTCGCGGTCCATTCGGGGCTTGAAGTAAAACCCGTCCAGCCAGGCCTTTGAGGACATCTTGAAAAGGTTGTACATTCCTTCGGTGGTCTCAGCAAACATCGTCAAATGAGTAAATGCTCCGCCACCTGACACGTCGTCTTCGCCGCCACTTCCCCACTTGACTCGGGTGCGCTCAGTTCGTGACGTTCCTGGAGCAAGATAAGCCTCTATGCCAATTATTGGCTTGACTCCATTGGCCTTCGCTGTCTGATAGAAATCGTAGGCCCCAAAATTATTTCCATGATCGGTAATAGCAATTGCTGGCATTCCCATTCGAGCTGTTTCTTCAATAAGGGGTTTTATCCTTGCGGCGCCATCGAGCATTGAGTACTCGCTGTGCACATGCAGGTGCACAAAGGAGTCTTTTGCTGGCAATTTGGCCTTCTAAAACTAGCGCGGGTTTGTTTGAGTCTTTAGCCTACGGGCTTCTAGGCTCGGAGCTTCTCAAGCACTGCGGCCAAGTCCGATGGGTATTCGGATGCAAAGTGCATTTGCTCACCGGAAATAGGGTGCAAAAAACCAAGCTCTTTGGCGTGAAGCCACTGCCTCTCAATGCCAAGCTTTTTCGCAAGCTTTGGGTCCGCTCCATACATTGTGTCGCCGAGCAAGGGATGCCTAAAAGCCGAAAAGTGAACCCTAATCTGATGAGTTCTTCCGGTTTCCAAATTCACTTCGCAAAGTGCAACGGCTGGGAAAAGCTCAAGAGTTTTGTAGTGGGTCACCGATGGTTTCCCACCTTCGATAACCGCAAATTTGAATTCGGCTTTGGGATGCCTTGCGATCGGAGCATCAAAGGTTCCTTCTAGAGGGTCAGGGTGGCCTTGGATAATCGCGTGATAAATCTTGTCAATGGTTCGGTCGCGAAAGGCCTGCTTTAGCCGTGAGTAAGCAAGCTCCGATTTTGCAAGCATCATCAAACCGCTGGTTCCAACGTCAAGTCTCTGGACTATGCCCTGGCGCTCCTGAGCGCCGGAGGTAGAAAGCTGAATTCCTCTAGCGAGCAAAGCGCCAGCAACTGTAGGGCCCTCAAAGCCAACCGTTGGATGAGCAACTACGCCGGCAGGCTTGTCTATCACAATCAGATCATCGTCTTGGTAAATAATTTTGAGCGAATCTACCGGGGTGGGAGCAACCTCCAGCGGCTGCTCAGCCTTAGGTGGGTCAATAACTAGAAGATCTCCCGCACTCAACCGATCAGATTTACCAAGCGTCTTATTGGCAATCCTTGCCCCACCCGTTTCGCAAACCTCTGCAGCGGCCGAGCGAGAAATTCCTAGGAGTCTTGCAATCGCCGTGTCAACGCGTTCGCCAACCAGAGATGCATCTATTTCAAAGGACTGGCTCATTTTGTCCTGGGTTCAACTCCTCCGATGTTCTCTCCGCGAAGGACCCGAAGAACACTCAGAATTGCCATGGATACGATGAATATATCGGCGAGATTAAAAACCGGAAAATTAAAGGGAATCTGAATGAAATCAATCACATGGCCTTTGCCAAAGCCGGGTTCTCTAATGAGTCGATCAACTAGGTTTCCAACAACACCTGCCAAAAAAATCCCGGCCATAATTGACCAAGACACTGATGTTATGCGTCTGGCAAACCAAATTGTCGCCAGCATCGCTATCGAAGAAGTTATCGCCAGAATCCAGGTGTAGCCGAAGCCGAGAGAAAAGGCCGCGGAGTCGTTGTACACCAGCCGCCATGACAAGATCTCGCCAATTACTGGATAGTCAACGCCAAGCTTGAGGGTGGCGATGGCAAGGTTCTTAGTGAATTGATCTAGTCCAATTAGGAAAAGTGAAACAACCAGATACAGCCAACGAATAAATCCTGGCTTTGACTTGATCAAGACCTTCTGCTACCCGCTGAGTCCAGTGGGGAAACTCGGTGCCCGCTGGACTGGAGCGACGCCAGCGGTGTCAAGCTCGTTTAGCTGTGATTCTATGTAGGCCTTCAAGCGCAGACGGTACTCTCGTTCAAAGCTTCGAAGTTCTTGGATTCGGTGCTCAATAACTGCCTTTTCTTGTTCCAGGCGATTCATGTCAGAACGCTGCAATGCTTCTGCTTCGCGGACCACACGGGCTGCAGTAGCGTGACCTTCTGCAATGAGTTCGTCTCGCTTTAGCATTCCCTCTCGCACGTGCTCGTCGTGTAGCTTACGGGCGAGCTGGAGCAGGTTGTTGGTGTTCGAGGAGTCGAGGCTAGAAAGGTCCGTAACTGCTTGTGGGAATGCCGTTGGCGGGGCAACCGGAGGGGCCGAAGCCAGCTGGGAAGGTAGCCCTGCTCCACTTCGCTGGAGTTCTGCAATACGACCATCGGCTGCTAGCAGCCTTCTGCGCAAGTCCTCGTTCTCCTGATAAAGCCTTCTAAATTCAACAACAATTTCATCGAGAAAGTCATCGACTTCGTCTTGGTCGTAGCCCTCACGAAATTTGGTGGGCTGAAATCTCTTGTTGACTACATCTTCTGGAGTTAGTGGCATTACTGTCTTCCTCTTTGGATTGGCCAGATTAGGCAGTGCTCGTACAAGCCTAACGCATCAGGCAAATAGTCGCCATCAGAGCCCTTGAACCAAACCCCTTACAAATACTACGCCCAGCACCAATACAGTCCAGGCAAAATCAAGCGAAATTGAACCCATTCGAACCGGCTTGATGAAACGCCTGAGGAAACGAAGTGGCGGATCGGTGAGAGTGAAGATGATTTCCGCGACCGGTAGCAGGACTCCCTTGGGTCGGAAAGCGGGGTTTACCGACATCATCAAATCCAGAATAAGTCGACCTATAAGCGCGTAGAAGTAAATCTGAAGCGCCCAGTATGCGATAAGCGCGAGAGGACCCATAGTGAAAGTTATGGACGAACTAGAAGCTCGTCAACCTCACTTGGCTCTTGTGCTGACTGCTCTTCATTGACTGCGACGTGGGTAGGTGTCAACAAGAACACTTTAGGCGTCACTCGACGCATGTGTCCTTCAAGACCTTCTTTTAGGCCCAACATAAAATCAAGCATGCGACGAGATTCGACTTCACTCATTTCACCCATGTTTACAATTACGGGGATGCCGACTCGATAATGAGCAGCGACCATCGGCGCTTCTTCATAGGATTTGGGTTCGATTGTGAAAATCTCCGCTACATCGTTTGACCCGCGGCGTGGGCGCGGGCTCATTACTCGAGCAGGGCGAGCGGTGGTTGCCGTTGACTCTGCACGGGTAGGCAAGTCATTGGACTCCTCGGCAAATCCGAGAAATTCCATGCTGCGCTGAAGTATTCCGGCCATTAGTTCCTCCTGGGGCTATAACTTCTCTAAGAATATGACTAGTTGGGTCGATTCCCCGTTATTGCGGTACCTATTCGCAAGTGTGTCGCGCCATAGGCGATGGCTGTCTCGAAGTCCCCTGACATGCCCATCGATAGCCCAGCTGCCGAAGGCGCCAATTTCTGAATCTCTTGAGACAAAATGGCGAGTTTCTCAAACTCGCCCTCCGGGGCCACCGCTAGACCACCGACCCCCATCAAACCGACAAGCTCTAGCCCGGGACTGTCAAGCACCCGTTCGGAAAATGCCATCAAATCTGACGCTGCAACTCCTCCGCGTTCGGGATCATCGGTGAGATTCACCTGCACAAAAACCCTCAGAGGCACTTCTCGGTCAATGGTTCGCTTTTTTAGCTCATCCAAGAGTGATGAACGGTCCAGGGAGTGCAAGAAGTGGGCATATTCCAGCACTGACTTGACCTTATTGGTCTGCAGTTGCCCAATAAAATGCCAATTGAAGCTCTTATCTGACTCAAGAGCAATCTGCTTCGCTTTGGGGGCTGCTTCCTGGTCTCGATTTTCACCAAAATCCCGAGACCCCAAGTTAAGCAGATCAAGCACGAGCTGATGCGGGTTATTTTTGGTCACAACGACAACTGTGAGGTCGTCTACGGCTCGGTTATGACTCGTGGCAGCAGTCGCTATCCGATCAACGATTGCTTGGTAGCGCAGTCCAAGCTCAGTCAATTAACCTCTGAGGAATTCAGGGATGTCTAAATCGTCACCGAATGTGCCATCGGCTGTCTGGGGCTGTCTGGGCAAAGTCGGCGACGGATCAATCTCGATGTCTATTTTCTCAACGTACTCCATGGCAAAACTCTTAACCGAAACTGGTTCCGGTTCGATAGCTGGTGTATCAAAAAATGAGACCGACTCACCAACTTTCTCGGGAATGGGCGTTGCTAGCGGCTGTGACTCTGCGACTTCCGCAAAAACAGTGCGTGGAGACTTCCTGGTTTTTGGCTGACCTCCATCAAAGCCAGCGGCAATAACAGTAATTCGCACCTCATCGCCCAAGGTGTCGTCAATGGTAGTTCCATAAATAATGTTTGCCTCAGGGCTAACTGCCTCTTGCACTAGTCGGGCTGCCGCGTCAATTTCGTGAAGGCCAAGATCTGAAGCACCTTGGACTAGAAGCAGTACTCCGTGCGCGCCATCAATGCTTGACTCTAGAAGCGGCGATGAAACAGCCATTTCGGCCGCGCGTATAGCTCTGTCCTCGCCCTTGGCGGTACCGATTCCCATGAGAGCTGAGCCTGCACCTTGCATAACCGACTTTACGTCAGCAAAGTCAAGGTTTATCAAGCCAGGGGTCGTGATCAAATCAGTAATACCCTGAACGCCAGCGCGCAGTACGTCGTCAGCGGTCTCAAAAGCCTCAACCACAGAAACTGACTTATTAGCAATCTCTAGAAGACGCTGATTAGGAACAACAATCAGAGTGTCAACTTCGGCTCTTAGTGCTTCGACCCCGCGCTCGGCCTGCTGCATTCTTCGCTTACCTTCAAATCCAAAAGGCGTTGTGACGACACCAACTGTGAGGGCACCGACTCTTTTAGCTACTCGAGCAACGATTGGGGCGGCTCCGGTACCGGTACCTCCACCCTCGCCAGCAGTTACAAACACCATGTCAGATCCGCGAAGAGCCGCTTCCATTTCCTCTTCGTGATCTTCAGCAGCACGCTTGCCAATCTCAGGGTCAGCCCCAGCTCCCAGTCCGCGAGTTAGCTCGCGACCGATGTCTAGCTTTACGTGAGCCTCACTCATCAAAAGAGCCTGGGCATCGGTGTTAATCGCGACGAACTCAACCCCTCTTAGGCCTGCCTCAATCATGCGGTTAAGAGCGTTGACTCCCCCGCCGCCAACGCCGACTACCTTTATTACAGCTAGGTAGTTCCGGTTTAGCCCCATGATGCTCCTTCAAATTCGTGGCCGTGAACTTACTTCTATTCACTGCGAATAGCGAAACCCTCAAGCTAAGGTTTAGCCTTAAGCTCAACGGTGGTTTGTTATCCGCGCCAAAAAAATAGGCCAAGTAGGGCCGTATATGGCGCAACATGGACTGGCGTGTCTAAAACTTGTCAAAACGAACAACCGGGACATTCGGAGAGGAAACATCAAAAGTCACCGACTGCGATTTACGGTGATTTCTCATCAAGGCCTGTAGGACGTTGGATTTGAGTGCCGAATCGGAACTGTCACCCCAGATAATTCTTTGATTACTAGATGACCGAAGGCTCATCTCCACATCGTCCTTTGACTTTGCTTCAATATATTCCACCTGGTCAAGTAGGTCCTCAGGAAGAGCCATTAAAACATCCATTGCGTTGCGAAAACGCTGGGAATTGAGCGGGTTCTCACTAATGGAGATCTCCGGCAGTAGATCAGCCGTCGTTGCCTTCGCTATTTTGACGCCGGCAGGATCAAATAGCCAGCGCTGCCCCTCGCTGGCAACAATGCAAATTGCCTGGCGTTCCGATATTCGAATCTGCAATCCATTTGGCGGCGCGGCAGTTGCCGAGAAGCTCTCAATCAATTCAAAGCTCTCCAGAGACGCTGCTATTTCTTGTTCACTTAGCATAGGCAGCGGAGTGCCGATGTGACCCTGAAGCGCCTTCGATATCTGCTCAGGCTTAATGCGGTCGGTACCGGAAACATAAATCTCTTTGATTGCAAGGAGTGGGGAGAAAGTTGCAACACCAACAATTCCCAACAGAATCAAAATGGCTACTGCAGTCAGTGAGGCAGCTATTCTTCTGGCCCGCCTAGAGGACAACATTTGTCCTACTAAAGAGTTTTCAAGTTCGCGCTGTGTGAGTCTCCTGGGAGCCCTCGCTAGAGTGTTCAGACGTTGCCGTTGCAGTTTTTCTGCCGGAAGCTTCTTTGAAAGTGGGCGCTTCATTAGCTAGTGGGATTGTAAGGATTCGAGTAGCTCTGGAACCATTCGGTATACGTCGCCGCATCCCATCGTGATTATGAAATCACCTTCGGTCGCTAGTGCTGCTGCTACTGACGGGGCCTGATCCCAGCTAGGGGCATAGTGAATGCGAGACTTGTCGACGAACTTGTCAAAAATAAGCTCGCTGGTGACTCCTGGTTCAGGGTCCTCGCGCGCGGCATAAATATCAAGCAGGACGACTTCATCGCTTGCAGCCAGGACCTCGGCAAACTCCTTGGCAAAGAGTCTGGTCCTTGAAAAAAGGTGGGGCTGAAACACTGTGATTAGTTTTCCGACTCCAACCACTGCTCTAGCGCCATTTAGGGCAGCAGCAACTTCCGTGGGGTGATGTGCGAAGTCATCGTAGACACTAACCCCGCGCACTTTTCCGTGCAACTCAAAACGTCGCTCGGTTCCTTGAAACTTAGCAACCTCGCGAAGTGAGTCCTCAAAATCAAACCCTAAACCAACAAGGATTGCAACGGCTCCAGCAGCGTTTAATGCGTTGTGCTTTCCCGCCAGTAGCAATTTGCTATGGGTAACTAAATCTTTGTAAACCAAATCGAATGAAACTTCCGCATTTTCAGCAATGTTTTCAATTCGAATGTCCGCTGTTGCCGCCTCGCCAAAACTAATCATCGGACGAGAAATCAGTTTCGAGACCTCGCTAGCTCCCTCGTCATCGGAGCTTATGGCAACAAACTCCTTCGACTTATTGGCAAACTGGGCAAATACGGCATGAAAGGCTTCGATGCTTCCGTAATGGTCCAAATGATCTGGATCGACGTTAGTTATCAAACTGATTGCAGTTTCGTACTGGAGAAATGAGCCGTCTGATTCGTCTGCCTCAATTATGAAAAGCTCACCGGAGCCGGATTTACTGCTTGCGCCAACAGAATTAATCACTCCACCGTTTACAAAACTTGGATCTTGGTCCATTGCAGTAAGCGCAGTGATAATCATTCCTGTTGAAGTTGTTTTTCCATGAGCGCCAGCCACAGCGATTAGCCGTTTCTTAGAAGCCAGGTGTGCAAGAGCTTGGGACCGATGAATTATCGGTATTCCTTTTTCTAACGCAAGAAGGTATTCGGGGTTTGTCGGCCACAGGGCACTGGTCACAACAACAGTGTCAGGATTACCAAGGTGGGCTTTGTCGTGGCCGATAGATATTTCAGCACCGAGCTGGCGAAGTGCCTTGATGTTTGAGCTGTCCCGGAGGTCGCTACCGGTGACTTTGTGACCCATACCAATCAGTAGTCTTGCTATTCCGCTCATCCCGGAACCACCAATACCAATGAAATGCACTACTCCAAGCTGGGTAGGCACCGGCTGAGAAAAATCAGGCTTAATCATCTTCTTGAGAGTACCTCGTCAATCAATGCAATCAAGCGCTCTGTGCCATCCAGTACCCCAACTTGGCGGGCGGATTCGGACATTGCTTTGAGACGCTCGCTGTTGGAGAGCATTGGAATAAGCGTTGAACGAACATAGTCCGGGGTGAACCCAGCATCGGTCACTGTCACCCCGGCTCCTGCAGCTAATAGGTCTTGAAGGTTGAATTTTTGCTCTCCGTTGCCTACTGGGTAGGGAATGTACAAGGCGGGAAGACCAATGGCTGCGAACTCCGAAACCGTAGCCGCCCCAGATCTAGAAACTGCAAAATCGCTAGCGGCGATGGCGAGCTCCATTTGGTCTACATACCGAACGCGCCGATACTGATCCTCAGAAACTTCCTCAAACTCGCTTGCGCCACCAACTATGTGAAGAACCTGTATACCCGCGGCAGCAAGAACTGGCCTTGATTGCTCTACGGTTTGATTAATGCTCCGGGCACCCAACGAACCGCCGGTGACTAGCAAAGTGAACTGGTCCGGTCGCAAACCAAAATGCTTCCTTGCCGAAACTGAGTCTTTAGATTCTGCCAGCGCAACTATTTGCTTTCGAAGTGGCATTCCTACAAACTCGCTGGGAATCATATCTGCTGATCGAAACGCTTTGCCGGCAGCACTGGCAAAGCGATTTCCGAATTTGTTTGCGATTCCTGGTAGTGCATTGCCTTCATGTATCACAAGAGGAACCTTCTCCCGATATGCCGCAAGGTAGGCCGGAGCACTGACGTATCCGCCAAACCCAACCACGACATCGATTGAATGGTCTTTGATGTACTTTCGCACTTTGCCCACAGCGGCAAAAAACTTGAATGGAAACAAAAGTGCCCATATTCCAGGCCTTCGAGGAAACGGGAGCTTTTCAATTATTAGTAGCTCAAAGCCCGCCTCAGGAACTAGTCGTGATTCGAGTCCTGAGGCTGTGCCTAGAGCCAAAACATTGTCATCACTTTTTCGAGCTCTCAAAGCCTTCGCAACAGTCAAAAGCGGATTAACGTGACCTGCGGTTCCACCACCGGTCAGCAGGTAGTTTGTCAACGCTGTGCTCTTTTCAGAGATTGCCGGTGATTGTCCTTCTCGAAGGCAAGCACTAATCCAATACCCGCCAAAGTTGCAATTAATGAGGAGCCACCAGCGGAGATAAGAGGAAGCGGCACACCAAGCACCGGCAAAATTCCCAGAACAACTGCCACATTCACGGCCGACTGGCTAAGAATCCAAACCACAATTCCAAGTGTTGAAATCTTTGCAAAAGTCGACTCTGACCGCAGCATGACCCGAATCAGCGACGCAATCAATAGCGCAAACAATCCAATGACCACCAGAGCTCCAATAAGCCCAAGTTCCTCACCTATGACGGCAAAGATAAAGTCGTTTTCAACCTCGGGGATCCAGGACCACTTCATCTTTGAGTTTCCAAGTCCAGCTCCGAACACTCCACCGGCCGCCAGAGCCCAGGTACCATGCTCAAACTGCCAATTAAAGGCTTCAGATGAGGCTGAGCCAGGGTTTAGCCAGGCTGTAATGCGGGCCATGCGCGAGGTGCTAGAAGCTGTTGCCAGAGCTGCCAAAGCGATCCCAATAAGTCCGATTCTCCCAAGGATTTTTCCAGGAGCTCCGGCCATAGCTAACGTTCCAAAGATGATAAAACCGAAAATTACAGCCGTTCCAAGATCTCGACCAAACATTACCAGCCCAATAGCCACCCCACCAACTGCTAGCAGTGGATACAAAACACGCTGAGGATTGCTGATTTCAAACTCACGGTTTGAAATAAACCAACCCATATACATAATCAATGCCAGTTTTAAAAACTCCGACGGCTGCAGAGTGAAACCAGCAATCGATATCCAGTTGGTATTGCCATTGACTGAGATTCCGATGAAAGGAACCGCGAACTGTAAAGCAAAGATAACTACAAGAACAACGCGCACCTGCTTCCTGATAAAACTCATCGGCAGGCTTGCAATAAACAACATTGCCCCAAGACCAATAACCGCATAGAGAACTTGTCGCGAGAAAATGTAGTAAGCGTCTCGGTTCGCAACTAGAGAGTCAATCGAAGAAGATGACAAAACCATTACCAGACCAAAAACCACCAGGAAACCGGTAAGCCCAGCGAGGCGATAAAAGTAGATGGACTCGGCGCGGAAGTTATCCTGCAGCCAGTAGACAAAGTTTCTAAAGATGTTTCCGCGGGGAGTCTTGCCAGGCTTTGCTTTTTTAGTCAAAGGAGTACGCGTCATTTTTCACCGACAGATAAGTTGTGAACAGCTTTGGCAAAGCTTTCTCCACGGTCTTGATAGTTTTTGAACTGATCCATTGAGGCGGCTGCCGGAGCTAGCAGCACCACGTCACCGGGACTAGCAAGTGAGGCAGCAGACGATACAGCTTGACTCATCACTTCACCACTCCCCTCGATTTCAATTACTGGCACCGAAGGTGCCAGCTCGGCAAAAGCTTGCTTAATTGCAACACGGTCGACTCCGATAACGACGGCCCCACGCAGTCTGGGAGCAAATTGGCCAATCAAATCAGAGATGTCTGCGCCCTTGAGTAATCCACCCAATATCCAAACCACCGACTCAAATGACCTCAGCGATGCGGCAGCTGCGTGAGCGTTGGTGGCCTTCGAGTCGTTGATGTATCTAACGCCGGTGACTTCGGCAATTAGCTGAATTCGATGGGGAGAAATTTCGAACTCTCTAAGTGCCTTCCTACAGGCCGCTGGAGGGACTCCATAGCTTCTAGCCAATGCGGTAGCTGCCGCAATATTGCTAAGAAGATGGGGGGTCAAAACTCCAAAGCTTGATAGGTCCTGAAGACTTGCAATCTCGAGAGCTTTGTCGGCTCGCTCTTCGAGGAAAGCTCTATCAACTAGTAAATCCTCAACGTATCCAACATTGCTTCGAGCAGGTGTCCCTAGCCCAAAACCAACTGCCCGAGCACCATCTTGGACCTCGGCTGCCTCTACTAATTGCTCCGTGACCGGATCTTCTAGGTTGTAAACGCAGGCAACTTTGGTTTTTGAGTATATTCTGCCCTTTGCTGCCCGGTAGGGCTCAAATCCTCCATGCCAGTCCAAGTGGTCGTTGGCGATGTTAAGAACCACCGAGCTGAACGGTTCGATGCTTTCCAAATAATGAAGCTGGAAAGATGAGAGTTCAACTACCAAGACTTCAAATTCCGCAGGGTCGCGGATGCAATCCAGGATCGGTTTTCCGATGTTGCCGCAGGCAACCGCCCTAACTCCGGAGGCAAGCAACATTGACTCGGTGATTTCCGCAGTGGTCGTTTTGCCGTTGGTTCCGGTTATGCAGATCCATTCCTGATTCGGAATAAAACGATCCCGCAGGCGCCATGCCAAATCAACGTCAGTCCAGATTGGAATACCTTCGAGAAGCGCTTGCCGCACTAGCTGCGAAGTTGGAGCCACCCCTGGGGAAACAATCAGCAGGTCTGGCTGGTAGCCAGCAACGGCTGCTGAGAGCTTTTCTGAATCAGGGTCAACAAGGAACTCAATTCCTAGAACTTCCAGAATGTCGAGAATTTCAATCTCGCCAGATTCCGCCACCACAAGCAGCTCAGACCCGAGTTCCTTGAGGGTATCTGCAACCGAAAAACCGGTCTTACCTAAACCAACTACTGCAACTTTTATACTCTTCCAGTCTGAGCTCCAGCTGTTCAGTTCCGGAAACGCAGCCCCATGACTATCCATATATCCACTCAAGATAGAACAGCCCGATTCCAGCTAAAACAGACAGACCGGCGATGATCCAGAAGCGGACCACCACTGTTATTTCGGCCCAGCCTTTGAGTTCGAAATGGTGATGCAGCGGACTCATCAGGAAAATTCTCTTTCCCTTTGTAATTTTGAAATAAGCCCTTTGCAGAATCACTGAGCCTGTCACTATGACGAATATTCCCCCGATTAGTAACAGCAAAACTTCAGTTCTTGACAGGATTGCTAACGCAGCCAGCGCTCCGCCGAGGCCCATTGCGCCAGTGTCGCCCATAATGATCTGCGCGGGCGAAGTGTTCCACCATAAAAAACCAATACCAGCTCCGGTAATTGCAGCTGCAATGACCGCTAGATCCAACGGATCCCTAACCTCGTAGCAGCGACTCAAATTCTCAACAGCGGTCCCGCATAGCTGGTTAAACTGCCAAAATCCGATTACAGCGTAAGCACCGATGGCCATGATGCTCGACCCAATAGCCAAACCATCGAGCCCATCGGCTATGTTTACACCGTTTGAAGTTGCAGAGATAAGTAGGAATATCCAAAGCACAACCAGAACCGAACCAACCACAGTTCCAAACATCATCAAGTCAATTCCGATGTCTCGAATAACGGAGATTTGGGTCGAAGCCGGCGTTACACCGAGTGCATTTGGATTACCGAAAGCAAACCCAGCAAACAGCAAAGCAACCACTGCCTGGCCGGAAATTTTTGCCCAACCACCAAGTCCCAAAGAACGCTGCTTCTGAGTTTTTATGAAGTCGTCTACGAATCCAACAATTCCAAGTCCAACCATTGCAAGTATCACTAGCAAGGCTGAAACGGACGGAGTTTCGCCGTTGAAAAGTTTTCCACTGAAGTATCCGGTAACTGCAGCCAGGATAATGACCAGGCCACCCATCGTGGGGGTGCCTCGCTTAGTGTGGTGAGACTCTGGACCGTCATCCCTGATGAACTGACCCCAGTTCCATTTTCTAAAGAGCCAAATAAAAATTGGAGTTAGAAACAGCGTGAAGGCCATGGACACAGCCCCGGCCAAAAGCAGCGCTCTCATTCCGCCTCCAACATCAGTTCGTCTCCCAGAAACCTCAGATTTGCCGACTTGGATGATTTGACCAAGACAGTATCGCCATCAGTGAGTATCCCACGCAGGTAGGCCAAAGTCTCGGCAATCGAGGAGAAAAACTGTGATTCGCCGTCCCAAGATCCTTCTTGGCTAGCTCCCATGTGAATTAATTTGGCACCTTCTCCGACCACAACAAGTTGATCAATGTTTAGACGAACTACCAACCGTCCAATTGAGTCATGCTCGTACCTGGAGTACTCACCAAGTTCTGCCATTTCCCCAAGAACGGCGATTGTGCGTGAACCCATCCGACCAAGTTGGGCAAGAGTCTGCAGTGCCGCCCTCATAGAGTCCGGGCTTGCGTTATAGGCGTCATTTATGACTGTGACACCATCAGACCTAACTGCGCGCTGCATGCGCCAACGCTCGGCCAATTCCATACTCTCTAGCGAGTGAACAATCTGAGCCTTGCTAGCTCCTAGCAATCTTGAAACACTAGCTGCTGCCAGCGCGTTCATGACGTGGTGCTCTCCTAGAATACGGAGCTGCACTGGCGTTTTTTCACCGTCTGGCCATTTCAAAACAAAGGCCGTTCCAAGTTTCGAAACCGTAACCTCAGAGGCAGAAAAATCTGACTCTGGTTGAGTTCCAAACCAAGACACCTCGGCCTTAGTGCGATTTTTCATAGCAGACACCAAAGCATCGTCAGCATTTAGAACTAGTTTGCCGTTTTCACCCAGGGATTCAGCAAGCTCACCCTTAATCTTTGCGGTATTTTCTATACCGCCGAATTCTCCTGCGTGAGCCATGCCAACCTTCAAAATAACCCCGATATCGGGCTTGGCCATTTTGGCAAGGTAAGAAATACTTCCAATACCTTCGGCTCCCATCTCCACTACCAAGTATTTGGTTTCCAAATCAGCCCTCAGTATCGAGATTGGAGCTCCCACTTTATTGTTGAACGATTCAATCGGGGCAATAGTGTTGCCAATTTTTGAAAGAATTTCCCGCAACATGTTTTTTGTTGTTGTCTTGCCGTTAGAGCCTGTAATTCCTATTACCTTGAGATTGCCCCTGTTTTTCAGCTCTGTTATCAACCAACCAGCTAAAGTCCCGAGAGCTTGAACTGTGTCCGAAACAACAATTTGCGCTATGTCACAATCCACTTGGCGTTCAACGATTGCAACTGTTGCCCCGTGAGCTTTTGCATCGGCTACGAAATCGTGGCCGTCATTTAGCTCACCGGGCTTGGCAAAAAATAAGCCACCTGGAGCAATAAGTCTTGAATCTGTCTCAGTGCCTGCTGAAACAAGTGATTTTGAATCCCCTATTACTTTTGATCCAAAAATCTCAGCGAGTTCCGCTGCAGTTATTGAGATCATTTCCAGCCCGCTTCGGCAAGGGCGGCGCGGGCTTGTTCTCGACCTGAATACTTGGTTCTAACACCCATGATGTCTCGATGCTCCTGATGCCCTGGCCCAAACCAGACAATAGTGTCGCCTTTTCCAACCATCGATACCGCAATTCGAATCGCGCGCTCGGGGCCTTCAAGGTTTCTAATGTCATGGTCTGGACGTTCGGCGATCGCTCCGTCGTAAATCATTTGACGGATTATCGCTGGATCTTCGAACCTCGGGTTGTGATCAGTCACAATCACTGCGTCGCCAAGTCTTGCGCAAATCGCGCCAATCATTGGGCGCTTAATTTTGTCTCGGTCACCATCTAGGCCGACAACTATTACCAGTTTGCCCTCGGTAACATTGCGCGCAGCTTTGATTGTCATCTCAATTGAATCCGGAGTGTGACCAAAATCAACGTACACACTTGGCGCTCCAACTGGAGCCACATTGTCTCCCCGCCCTGCAATTGGGGCGTCGATGCCGTCTTTTAATCCACTGGCTAATTTCTTCCAGTCGTGCCCGGCCTGAATTGCCATGAGAATTGCCACGCCTGCGTTGGATGCCATGTAGTCACCAATAATTGGCACGGATGAGGAAATCTTTTCGCCGTTAGGGCCTAGTAAATCAAAAGCAGTAAGCCCTATGCCTTCTTGGGTTACAACTACCTTCCAGTCAGATTCGACATCCTGACGCAAAGTCACTGTCACGCATGGCACCTCACTGGCTTCCAAAAACGGTTGCCCGAATTCGGTGTCTAAACACACAACTCCCTTACCGGCGCGGACTTTTTGAAAAAGCGGCATCTTTGAAGCTAGGTACTCATCATATGAGTCGAACTCATCGAAATGATCGTGGCTCAGATTGGTAAAGGCCACCACGTCAAAGAATATTCCGTCTACTCGATGTTGCCTCAGTGCTTGGGCTGATACCTCCCAGCCAACATCACTGACCTTGTTCTCACGCATTCGAGCGATTAGTGCGTGTGATTCAGGGGCCTCTGGAGAGGTGAGTCTTGAAATTATGACATCGTTGGCTATGTGTCTTTCTACGCTCGAGCTCATCCCTGGAACTTCACCAATTTGCCTAAAGATGGCAGATAAAAAGTGCACAGTTGAAGTTTTCCCGTTGGTGCCAGTGACCCCGTACATCCGAGGCATGTCAGACCTTACGTTTCCATAGACGAACCTTGCGGCTTCACCTAGGCGAAGCCTTGGATTTTCTACGACAATGGTCGGAACAGTGGGGTTTCCAAGGATTTCGAGTCCTGCGGAGTCGGTTGCAATTGCAACGGCTCCCTCGGAGGTAGCTAATTGTGCAAAATGTGCTCCATGAGTTTTGTAACCCGGCATCGCAAAAAAGATGTCCCCTGGTCGAATATCACCGGTGTTCATTGATACGCCAGTTAGAACCACATCCGAATGGAACTGACTAAATTCGACGGATAGCTCGGCTGCGAGGGCGCTTAGCTGGACCCGATTTGGATTTTCGGGCCTGAGAATTGGAGGAATCGATTGCTCTACCAACTATTTCCATTCGGTTGGAAGATCTGGTGACTTGCCGGTTGAAGGAGGCACGCGGTTCGCAAGAAGCACCTGGGAAAGTATTTTTTGGTAGCCCGCAGCTGATGCCATCGAATTAGTCCAGACTCTCTTTGGCTTGTATATCATCACGCCCATTGCATACCGTGGGTTATCAACCGGAGCCATTCCAAAAAACGATGCCGCGTAATACTGACCGTATCCGCTACCTTCTTTAATCTCCGCTGTTCCAGTCTTACCGGCCGAACGATAGCCCGAGACAGCGGTAGACCTTCCAATACTTCCTTGTTCGACTACTTTTTCAAGCACGTGCATCACATCGTTTGCGGTCGCTGCGGACACTACCTGCGTGGCAGTTGATTTGGGAACAGCGGTTCGGTTTCCCTCTTCATCTTCGCAGCCTGCCACCAGGACTGGATTTAGCCGAACACCTTCATTTGCAAGTGTCTGATAGGCGGAGGCCATCTGAACCGGAGAAACTGATAGCGCCTGGCCAAACATCGTCGTGAAGTTGGTCACACCATCCCAGTCCTTGTAATTGTTGAGCACTCCCTCGGTCTCACCTTCGAAACCGACCTCGGTAGGTTTTCCGAAGCCAAAGCCTTGCATGTATTCATACCTAACCTTGGCTGGAACTTTCTCAGCAAACTTGATAGTTCCAACGTTAGACGAAAAGCGCAGAACCCCCGTAAGTGTCCAGTTTGTTGGAGGGTGAGAATAGCTATCGTTAATAACATGATCAAATACCTTTAACGAAGATGGTGCCCGCACCTGAGTGTTCACTGTTGCGTACCCAGTGTCAATGGCGGTAGCTGCTGTGACGGCCTTAAAGGTTGAACCTGGCTCGTAGGCAAACTGGAACACCCTGGCTCCGCGATCTTCCGGCTTGGACTTCCCGGGGTTGTTTGGGTCAACGGTTGGGGCTTCAGCAGCAAGGACAATTTTTCCGGTCTTGACCTCTATGACGACCGCGGCAGCCCAGTCAGCATCGAGTTTTTTGACTTCGCTAGCTAGCACCTGTTGAGCCTGATACTGCAGATCAGAATCAATTGTTAAGACAACATTGCGACCGGCTCTTGCTTCCTGAATCACCACAGTGCTGGAAGGAATCTTAATTCCATCCACTCCTTTTTCAAAAGTTTCTTTCCCATCGACTCCCGCTAGGCAGGCGTTGAACTGACGTTCAATTCCAGCAAGGGCTGCGCCATCGGATCCAACAAAGCCAGTTAGGTTTCCTGCAACGGCGCCATTTGGGTACAAACGGTCATGGTGAGCATCGGCAAAAATCCAGGGGATGCCAAGTTCAACAATTTGTCGGTGGGTCTCAGCATCAACACGCTTTTTGAGATTTACGTAGTGAGAGGTTCCAATCAGCTTCGGGAGCAGTTTGGCTACTTTAATGTCCAATAATCTGGCAAGTTCGCTCGCAACTGACTCCACGCTCACAACCTGAGAAATGCCGTCGATTTGGCGCTCAACCGGTTTGACAATGGCAGGTGCGGCATTGATGTCGTAGCGGTAGACAGTGGTGGCTAAGACGTTTCCGTTGGCGTCCAAAATGTCCCCTCGAACGGCTGGCACCGTTCTGGCAACGGCGCGCTTTTCATAAGAGACTTCGTTGATTGATTCAGCTCGGACAATTTGGAAGTCAATTAGCCGAATCGCAAAAACCGCAACCAAAATCACAGAAATTGTCACCAAGAGTCGAATTCGCCTTGCGCTAACTGGCCCCGCGTGATTCATTCGCAAACCTTTCGCGGATTACCTTGTCGGTGAAGCGGGGATACCGCTTGCTATGGGCACTTCAGAAGCACTTGCTACCGGAAGCTTCAAAGGTTCGCTGGCACTGGCTGGCGAGGCCTTTTTCTTGGGCGGAGCAATCTTAATCATCGCTGAATTTGCAACCAGATTATGGGATTGACTGCTTGAACCAAGGGCTGGTTTCGGCTTCCCCAAAACCTTGTGATCGTCAAGTCTGAGAAAAACCGGATTTGAGTTGGCGACCATTCCGAGCTTTGTTGCTGTGATCAATAGGTTCTGCTGTGATGAAAGCGAAGCCACTTCTTCGGCAAGAATCTGCGAGGTGGTGTCAAGTTCGCGCTTTTCTTGTTTTAGATCAGATAGCTCATAGACCGACTGCGACGTGGCAATGGTCAAAAGTAGGTGAAGAATAGAAATGGCCAAAAACCCCATAACCACAATCATCACCAATGGCCCGCGCGCTCTGGTCCGTTCAAAACGCTTCATGCTACTTGCCTAATCTTTTGCGCGGCCCTTAGTCGCACCGAAGCAGACCTGGGGTTTCTGGCAATTTCTTCGAGACTGGCCTTTTCGGCACCCTTCACAACCAGTTTTAGAACCGGCGCGTGCTCTGGAAGCTCAAATGGGAGCTCAACCGGTGCTGAAGAACTTGACGCTTCAACAATCGCCTGCTTCACAATCCGGTCCTCAAGCGAGTGATAAGCCAAGACCAGAAGTCTTCCGCCAAGAGCCAGTGCATCAATAGCGGCAGGCATGGCTCTCTCAAGGATCTCCAGCTCTTCGTTCACCGCGATCCGAAGGGCTTGAAAAACCCGCTTTGCCGGGTGCCCGGAACTCTTGCCGGAAATAAATGGCACGACATCACTAACCACCAAAGCCAGTTGTTTGGAAGAAACAATCGCGGTGTCCTTGCGACGAGCCACCAGCTCGGCAGCAATCTTGGAGGCAAAACGTTCCTCCCCGTACGCCTTAAAAATGCGGGTAAGTTCAGCTTCAGTTGCAGTGGCAATTAGACCCGCTGCGCTGGTTCCCGATTGAAGGTCCATTCGCATGTCTAGCGGGGCATCAAAGCTGTAGGCGAATCCTCGATCCTTGCTGTCGATTTGCATTGAGCTAACGCCTAAATCCATCAAGATGGCATCGGCTTGCGAGGAGCCGTTGTTCTCAAGTGCTAGCTCGATTTGGTCGTAAGTTCCGTGAAAGAATTTGACCCGGTCACCGAATCTAGAAAGACGCTCGGTGGCCATGGACAAAGCAGTTTGGTCACGGTCAATCCCAATCAAGGTCAAGTTTTCAAAGCGTTGTAAAAATGCTTCGGAGTGTCCACCGAGCCCGAGAGTGCAATCGACCATGATTGCGGATTGACCTTGCAAAGCGGGGGCCAGGAGCTCTAGTGTGCGCGCTAGCATTACCGGTTCGTGAAGAAAATCTTTGCTGTTTGCATTCATTGGGTGTGCAGGTCCCTTGGCGACCTGACCTTTTTTGACATCGGGGAAGATTGTCAAACAAGAATCAGGTCACCGAGGTTAGAAAAGACCTGGAACCACCTCCTCAGAAATTTCTGAGAAGCTATTTTCTTGCTTGGTCAAATACTCGCTCCAAGCAGCGGAGTCCCAAATTTCGGCTCTAGAGCCAACGCCAATGACAACAAGTTCTTTACCTAGGTCTGCATAGGTTCGAAGTGCCGGCGGAATAGTCACGCGGCCTTGTTTGTCAGGAATTTCATCAGATGCTCCGGAAAGAAAGATCCTTAGGTAGTCACGTGCCTGTTTGCTTGTGATTGGGGCCTGACGAATGGTCTCGTTTACCGATTCGAACTCTTTGTTGGAAAACACGTACAGACAACGGTCTTGGCCTCGAGTTAGAACTACTCCTGCAGATAGTTCTTCACGGAACTTCGCCGGAAGAATTACTCGCCCCTTTTCGTCCAGTTTGGGGGCGTGCGTGCCTAGCAGCATCAAATTCCCCTTCCCCGTGAAATTGGCAGCTGCGCCGATTTTCTCCACTATACCCCACTTTTACCCACTTTAGTCAAATTTATGGCAAAAATTCTCCACTGGGTGTGTTGATTCAGTAACTAAAAAAGACCCCCTATTGGGGGTCTTTTCCAAGTTTCTGGGGGCTATTGGCCGCCCTGGCGCTTATCCCAACGATCTTCAAAAAAGTTCCGGCCAGACCCCTGCGGGCCAGATCCTGAATTTTTAGGCCCCGATGGCATTTGAGGAAGCTGCAGGTTTGAGGTTGCCACCACTAGTCCCGCTAGCATTACCAAAAAACCCAATACTCCAATTGCAGCAAACTGGATGAACACTCCGGTCACAAGCACCCCAAGACCGATTATCGATAGCAAAATGCCAGCGATTAGCTTGCTAGCAGGATTTCCAACCCGCTCGACTTTGGCTGCGAAACCACTATCGCTTTCGATAAGTCCGCGCTCAAGCTCCTCAAGAAGCTTTTGCTCACGCTCTGATAGACCCATGATTTCCTCCAAGTACTTGACTTAGGTTGCTTTGTAATCAGTCTAACCCGCTATCGCTAGTTAGGCTATTGCTGTGAATGAATCGGAAAACCTGCTCAAGCTCGTACAAGAGCACCTGGATGAGTTTTGTTCCCTTCAACGCAATGATTTTGCTGCCATTTCAGATGATTTAGGTCCGCTTGTGGACTACACCCAATCGCTACTTCAAGGCGGAAAGCGGTTTCGAGCCCTGTTTTGTTATTGGTCCTGGGTTGGACACTTGCCATTGTCACCTATTCAGTCATCAGCGCAGAAATCTCTTTCGGCCGAGGCGATGGTTGGAATTGCGGCTTCGCTTGAGATGTTCCATGCTGCGGCCCTAGTGCACGATGATCTGCTTGATCAGTCTGATACCAGACGAGGTCAACCTGCAGTTCACAAAAGATTCGAAGCTTTGCACTCCTCCTCCCGATGGGCTGGCTCGGACGAGCGCTTCGGGGTTGCTGGATCGGTTTTGGTAGGCGATCTCATGCTTGGTTGGAGTAGCGAGATTTTTGGAACTGCTTTACTGAATGCCCCAAGCGTTGATGTCTCAGCCGCATGCCGCGACGAGTTCTCTCGAATGCGAGTGGAAGTGATGGCCGGTCAATACCTAGACATCGTCGAAGAGAACGCGGCAATTACCAGGCCAGTAGAAGATGCAGTTGGTCGAGCAAATAATGTGATTTTGTACAAAAGCGCCAAGTATTCAATTGAGGCTCCGTTGCTTATCGGTGCCGCTTTTGCTGGAGCAGACCCTGACCAGCTGCGCCAGCTTTCTGCTTTTGGGGTGCCGCTGGGGATGGCCTTCCAGTTGCGTGATGATGTGCTTGGGGTGTTTGGGGACCCGGCCGTCACAGGAAAGCCTGCAGGCGATGACCTTCGGGAAGGTAAACGTACTGTTCTAGTCGGATATACCCGAGCCTCCCTTTCAAACTCTGTTGGCAAGTTGTTCGACGAAATGCTTTCCTCGCGAGAGCTAACTAACGAACAAGTCGGTTTTTTGCAGCAGACCATCATTGGTTCTGGATCGTTGGAAAAAGTCGAAAGAACCATCACCGAACTAGCTGACCAGGCAATGGCCGCTCTAAATCGAATCGATTTGGAACCGCAGGCGATGGCACATCTGAAATCGATGGCAGAAAAAGTCATCCACCGTCAGGCCTAGGATCGCGAAAATCTAAATATCCAACATCTGGGCTAGGCGTCGAACAGGAGCCTTTTTGCCCTCGATAAGAGACTGCAGCGGAGTCTGGCCAAGAACATCAGAATGGGTGTAGAGCCAGTCAATTGACTCCTCGATGCTGTATCCGGAGTCTTGCAACATGATGATGGTCCCTCGAAGCGGTGGCAGTGGCTCACCAGCCACTATCAGTTCGGCTGGGATCATGAGATGCCCATCGCGCTTGACGGCCACAAGGGTGTGCTCCTCGAGCAGGCGGTTCACTTTGCCCTTGGGTATGTTCAAAAGCTCTGCGGCCTCCAAAATGGTAAGCCAGTTGGTAACGCCATCGGTGGATTTGTTCACACTATAAGCCTGCCACACCCAGCGGGCTTCAGGGAATAAGCATTATTGCTGTGTGAAGCTTATTAGTGCCCATGGATCGTTCTGAAAAATCAAAATTGCCAAAGAAGTTGGCGTTACTTTCCGTGCCCCTGGCCCTAACCGCTCCTGGGTTTGCCGACCTGCCTGCAACCGCAAGCCCCAGCTCCGAAGTCCAAAAAAACACCGATTCTGAAGCGCTGGTGCCAACCTCGAGCAATACCGAAGTCACCAGCGTAGTACCAGAGCTTGGCAAGAGCAAACGAGTTTCAAACTACCGGGTCAAATCCGGTGACACCGTGACCCAAATCGCTAAACGTTTTGGGCTGTCGGTGGCAAAAATCACGAGGCTAAACAATTTGGGTCCTTCTTCGCTGATTAGGGTTGGCCAACAACTGAAGCTCGCTGGTGTCACTCCTAAAAAAACTTTGGTGGAGAGCTACCGGGTTAAGTCCGGGGACACATTATCGGCCATTGCCAAAAAGCATGACTTGACCCTTGGGGAACTTACTGCAATAAACCGAATTGCTTCCTCCACAATCATTTATCCGGGTCAAGTGCTAAGAGTTGGCAAAGTTCTTGCAAGTCCAGTTCCGGCACAAAACTCCCCCGAAAGCTATCGGGTGTCTGCTGGTGATTCACTTGAGAGTATTGGCAAACGCTTCTCGTTGAGTGTTTCAGCGCTAAGAACATTCAACGGCTTGTCGAAAAGCGCAATCATCTACGTCGGTCAAATTCTCAGTCTCAAACCGATGCCAAATGCGCCCAGTCCAGTGGGTCAGGTAATTTCGAATCCGATCCCATCAGCTAGCACCTTGGGTGATGGCCTATCTTCCCTAAACCCGATGCGTCCAACCGAGCAGTGCAGCGTCCATGGCTTCCACACTGTTTCGGCCGGGGAAACCATCATCAAAATTGCGGCAGTTTACGGGGTCACCGCACAGTCAGTTTTAAGCGCTAATGGCCTGAGTTGGTCCAGCACCATTTATGTCGGTCAACGCCTTACTATCCCAGGCGTTCACCAAATTCCAAACTGTCCGACTATCACCAAATTGACTGCCGAGATGACCGTGAATGCAGAGATTATTCATCGGGTTGGCAAAGATCTCGGCGTTAGTGATTACGGAATTGTAATCGCACTTGCAACTGCAATGCAAGAATCCAGCCTGCGGAACATAGACTTCGGGGATCGAGATTCAGTTGGGCTTTTCCAGCAACGTCCAAGCCAAGGTTGGGGAACCGCTGAGCAGATAATGGACCCGGAATATTCCGCTCGTGCGTTTTTTGGTGGACCAACCGGTCCCAACTATAAAAAAGTTCGAGGCTTGTTAGATATCAGAAACTGGGCCACTATGACGCTTGCTCAAGCTGCCCAAGCGGTACAAATTTCGGCATTCCCAGCGGCCTATCAAAAATGGGAGCTGTCAGCTTGGAGTTGGTTTGACCTACTCGAGGCGAGCAGGACAAATGGCTAATCTTTCTGGACAAGTGATAGCCTCCCGCTATTTGGTGAAGTCTTTAGTGGCATCTGGTGGGATGGCGAGCGTCTACCTCGCGCACGACAACGTACTTGAAAGAGAAGTTGCACTAAAAGTTATCCATCCGCACCTAGCCAAGGACAAATCCTTCGTCGAGAAGTTTCGAAGGGAAGCCAAGGTGGCAGCCAAGCTTTCGCACTCGAATCTAGTCAATGTGTTCGACCAAGGAACAGACGGCGAAGTGATTTTCTTGGTTATGGAATATGTTCCAGGTATAACTCTGCGAGATGCCCTGAACGACTTCGGAGCACTAGAGCCAAATAAAGCGCTCGAAATCATTGAACCGTTGACCTCAGGTCTTGCGGCCGCACACTTGGCTGGAATTTTGCATCGTGATTTAAAACCAGAGAATGTTTTTCTGTCCGATGGTGGAAATGTCAAGCTAGGTGATTTTGGTCTGGCAAGGGCTATTTCACAGCACACTCAAACTGGGTCAGTTGTTGGAACGGTTGCGTATCTGTCCCCTGAACTAGTTCTTAGAGGTCAAGCAGACGCTAGAAGTGATGTTTATTCCCTGGGTGTGATGATTTTCGAAATGCTTACGGGATCTCAGCCCTACCGAGGTGAACAGGCCGTCCAGGTCGCCTACCAGCATGCCAATGACAACATTCCCGCACCTTCTACTGTGAACCCAAAAGTCCCGGAACTTTTGGATGAGATAGTACTTTGGGCAACCGCGAGAAACCCTGCCGACCGGCCGGCTTCCGCAGCTACTCTGCTTCCTGTTATTGCCAGAGCTCGAAAAGACCTTGAACGAGGTCTCACAACTTCCCTTCAGGACATAGATAAGACGGCACGGATAAATTTCGACAGCGATTTCGTTCCAGCTGCCGGCGCTACCGAAGTTCTAGAGACGACGCCGCCCCAGTCAACAGGACTCGAATCAAACAATGCTCAAAGACTTAGGAGATCCAATAAGCGCTCAAGGTTTTGGCTGATTCTAGCGACACTGTTTGCTCTTTTTGGTGGCGCCGGTTCTGGCTGGTGGTTCTCATCTGGCCCGGGAGGCTTGGCGGCCATTCCCGACCTAAGCGGTAGGTCGCTCGAGGCTGCAATAGAGGCACTTTTGCCTCTTGGTGTGGCAGTTGAGCAGGCAGAAGAAAATAGTGCAGACACAAAAGCCGGGTTTGTCACAAGAACCGATCCGCAAGCCGGTGCTAGGGTCTTCAAAAACTCAACCGTCACAGTCTTTATTTCACTCGGACCTAAGCAAATAACAGTCCCTGAAGTAGCCGGGCTTGGAACGCAGGAGGTTGCTTCACTATTGACCGAAGCCGGCTTTACCCCGGGTGAATTGAAACAGTACTTTGGACCAAATCCCAAGGGGCAGGTTGTCGGGCTTTCTGCAGAGGTCGGCTCAATACTGAATCAGGGAAGCACCATCGACATTTTGGTGTCTCTTGGTCCACTTCCTGAAGTCGCCGGATTGCCGGCAGACGAAGCAAGATTGCTGCTGGCTGGATTAAGTCTGACGCTGAAAGAATCAGAAGTTTTCGATAACGAAATTGCCCAAGGCTTAGCGGTGGCTTTGGTGATTGACCAAACACCGCTTCCAGAAGGCGGAAATGCAGTGCTGGAAATTTCCAAAGGCCCAGAGATAATCGAAATGCCAAATATTATCGGTGAAACAATTGCCGCGGCCAAGACTGTTTTAGAAAGTATCGGGCTTCGGGTGGTAGTTGACACCAATCAGTTATCTAGCAACTTTGGAATTGCCAAAGTTAAAAGACAGTCCCCTGCCGCCGGAACTCAACTTCGCGTTGGAGACAGCGTCACCATTATTTCCCGCTAGCGCTTGGCTAAAGACTCAGAGACTAAAAACGCAAGCTCAAGTGACTGCATGTGGTTGAGTCTTGGGTCACACAGTGATTCGTAGCGAGACTCAAGAGTCTTCTCGTCAATCATCTCGGATCCACCTAAGCACTCAGCTACATCATCACCGGTTAGTTCTATGTGAATTCCACCTGGAAAAGATCCAGCGGCACGGTGCACCTCGAAGAACCCGGCAACCTCATTCATAACATCATCGAATCTTCGTGACTTGTAACCATTTTTGGTCGTGATGCCGTTGCCGTGCATCGGATCGGTTATCCAAAGTGGCTTTGCGTCACTTGCTTGCACGGCCTCAACGAGGTTTGGAAGAGTGTCTCTAATCTGACTAGCACCCATGCGTGTAATGAAGGTAAGGCGGCCTGGCTCGCGGTTAGGGTCTAGCTTTTCGATTAAGTCCATTACGTCAGACACTTGGGTGCTAGGTCCAAGTTTTACACCAATTGGGTTTCTGATTCTAGACATGAAGTCAATGTGTGCGCCGTCAATCTTTCTGGTGCGCTCCCCCACCCACAAGAAGTGCCCGCTGGTGGCATAGGGGTTGCCAGTTCTGGAATCGATTCGAGTCATCGGACGTTCATAATCAAACAACAACGCTTCGTGAGAGACGTAGAACTCAGTTGCCTTTAGCGCTTCAAAATCAGAACCGCAGGCATCCATAAACCTAATTGCGCGGTCAATCTCGGCTG